>FWPU01004150.1_pt1 | contig 25711 bp, 42 predicted proteins | sample 2228361 | NCBI WGS metagenome assembly FWPU01 (sample SAMEA103939777, study PRJEB20133) | metagenome | reverse complement strand
AGTATTCTTACCGGTTTTTCTCCAAGGATTGTTCTGAAGTATTTTCTGTGAATCAAAGCCGCCTTTGCGAGTCGCTTGAGGGTGAATGTTTTTTTCCATAATACTCTTCCCAGTTCATTCACTCAACTGAAAGCTTTCAGAAAACTTTTTCGTCGGCCTCAGGAGGCGCGTGTTTCCCTTTTTCTCTGCGGTCAAGTAACCGGCGTTCTTTAATTCGGTTACGTAAGCGTATATTTCCCCGCGGAAATAGTTCTTCAACTCGCTCTGAAGCATCTCTCCCTTCTTTGCCACTAGGGCGAGGATTCTCGTGGCCTTGCGCGAGAGGCCTGTTTCCTTTGAAAGACCCGCAACCGGCCCCAGGTACGCTGGCCTCACTTGAAGGGACGCCTGGCCGTTTTCGACGATTACTTCGATCGAGCTGCTTCTTCCATTCAATTCCTTTTTCAATTCCTCCACTAACTCGCCGGCTTTTTTCACCGTTGTTTTTGCGACGAGGGCCAATTCTGCGATGGCCAGGGGCCTGTTGGCAATGAACAGGGCTGCTTCAACGACGCGCAGCGCGTCTGGTTTTTTTTCTTCAACCATTGGCTCTTCGTTTACTGGTTTGGTTGGTTCTTCCACGGCGGGCACCAGTTGGTTTTATATTCCGGGAATTAAAATGATTTTGGACGCGCTCCCTCCCTGTCTTGGACGCGTACTAATCGCGCAAGCGATTTTTGAAAACTTGCGCACACTGGAGTCTGGTTTAGCATGGAGTTTCTCGTGCCCCAGGAAAAGTACTTGGAGGCAGGAGTGCACATTGGAACGAAAACGAAAATGGGGAGCATGAGGCAGTTCATTTACAAGGCAAGGGAGGACGGGCTCCACGTGCTGGACTTGAAGAAGCTGGACGAGCGCCTCGCGTGCGCCGCCAAACTGCTCTCGAAATACGGTGGGGAAAGGGTTTTTGTTGTTGGAAACAAGGACAATGCTGTCCAGCCTGTGAAAAAATTCTGTGAGCTGACCGGTTTCCAGGCGCTTACTGGGAGGTTCACTCCGGGGAGGTTCACTAACCCTGCGCGAACTGATTTCTGCGAGCCAGGCATCGTGCTTGCAGTCGACCCTGCCGTGGACAGGCAGGCGGTGAAGGAGGCTTTTGAAGTCAACGTTCCAGTCGTCGCGTTGTGCGACACCAACAATTCCTTAAAACACGTTGACTTGGCCATTCCGGCGAATAACAAGGGAAGGAAAGCAATTGCCTTGGTTTTCTGGATACTGGCGAGGGAGGTGCTGAAGCTTCGGGGAAAAATCGTTTCAAACGAGGAATTCACCGCGACCCCGGCGGAATTCGAGGGAGCCCAAGCGCAGTGATGAAATGGTTAGGGAGGCCCATGTCGCGGGAACTTTTTATCCGGGGGCCAGGAACGAGATCGAGGGGGTGTTGAATGGTTTTGAAAAAAGCCTTCGCGGCTTTTCTCCTGGATTCGAAAGGGTTTTTGGCGCGGTTGTGCCCCACGCTGGATGGGTTTACTCCGGACTGACGGCGATGCATTCTTACCTGGCGTTGAAGAAGTGCGCCGGGAGGGAAAAGCCTTGTTTCGTCATCATCTGCCCAAACCACACTGGGCTCGGAATGCCTGTTTCAATGAGTTCAGTGGACTGGGAGACGCCGCTGGGAGTAGCGGAGTGCGAAAAAAAACTCGTTGAGGAAATTGCGAGGCATTCTGAATACGTTTCTCTCGACGAGGAGAGCCATCGCTTCGAGCACTCGGCTGAAGTGCAGATTCCCTTCCTCCAGCATTTCTTCAAGGAATTCTCTTTCGCCGCAATCGCTTTGGGCCACCAGGGAATCGAGGTGGCCGGGGACTTGGGGAAAGCGTTGTGGAAGGCTTCGGAGAAGAAAAAATTTTTTGTGGTCGCGAGCTCGGATTTCACCCACTACGAGCCAGCGGCCCAGGCGAGGGAAAAGGACTTGCGGGCAATTGAATTCATAAAAAAACTGGACGCCCATGGTTTCGTGAAAGAGGTTGAGGAACGGCGCCTGAGCATCTGCGGGTACGGGGCAGTGGCTGTTGCCTGCATCTATTCCAAGCTGGCTGGGGCAAAAAAGGGGGAACTCCTGCACTTCACTAACTCGGGAAAGGCAACTGGGGAGGAGAGCGTGGTTGATTACGCGGCGCTCGTTTTTATTTAATTGCCATTTGTTTTTGTTCAAGCGCTTTTGGCGAGTTCATCGTATTTTTCCTTCGCCGCAGGCGAAAGAACCCATTTTGTGCGCTCCAAGTATTCGGTGCCGCTTGGACTGGTTTTCACTCGCCTCGAAAGAGATTTTCCTTCAAGGTCTTCGAGGAGTTTTTTAATGAGTTCCTGTCGCGCGCGAGCTCGCGCGCGATTTCAGGTGTGAAAAACTGGTTTGAGTGGTTGGAGTAAAGGAATTCAAGAACCTGTTCACTGATTCTTTTCGTATTCTCCCCAGAAATCCTCGGCATAAAGTTATTCAGTTAAGCGAGTTTAAAACTTGAGTAGTTTTATGAGGTTCCCTCGGCCCTTTTTTATTTTCCTCACGAAACTTTTTTCCTCGAGTTCTGAAACAAGCATGCTGGCCTTTGCTTCCGAGACCCTGAGGGCGCGCCTGAGGTCTTTTTGGCCCATGGAACCGCCTACTTCCCTTATCTTCTCCAAAACCTCTTTTTGCTCCGGAGTCAATTCTGGCTTGGGCAGTTCTTCGACTTTCTTTACAGAAACTTGGAGTGGCGCCTGGAGCGGCTCGTGCGGGTACTTGAATCCGATTGGTTCAGGAACTGGTTTTTTTCTCCTCAAAAAAACCCAGATTCCTGCGGGAATCACTAATGCCACGATTATTATTCCCACGGCCAGCCAATACCATTCAATGCCGGGGGCTGGTTCCTGGAGCGCTCCAGGGGAGATGTTTAATTCAGGTATTTCAACCAGTGTTTCTGGAAAAAACTCTTCTGTTGGAAAAAGGAGGAGGTCGAGGGCGTAACCACCTTCTCCTGAAACCGTTATGTTTTCCGTGGCGCGGTAAATGGTTTCGTTTCCCAGCCTGTACTCTGCTATTATCTCGTATGACCCGCTTGGAAGCTGGAAGGAATAGGAACCGTTCTCTGCCACGCGCACCTGCTTCGGGGAGGTGTTTACTGAAACAATCGCCTTGGAAAGCCTTTCGAGGGTGCTCCATTCGTAAACGTTTCCGTACACCACTGCCGGCGCTGCGAGGAGCGGGAGCAGCATGATGAGAGTGGAGAAGAACAGTGGCCGCATGAAGTTTTTTGGAATGGAACGAATTTAAAAGGAAGCGGATTGAGTTTTTTGATGGCAAAAAAACTTTTGGGAAAAAGAACTAAGCAGGCTCTCGTTTATCTTCTGGCAATGGCGGTGCTTCTCCTGTTTCTCGTGATATTGATTATTGTACTCAGGCCAAGTGTTTAGCCGGAGAGTGTTCAGCGGAGAATGCTTGCCAAAACAATGTCTTCTTTTTTTATGTTCTTTCTTCCAGCGTGCCTGGCCAGTTGTTTTGCCTTGAAAAGTATTTTTTCAGCCGAGTCCTCGAGCACTTCGCTGAGCTTCCTGCTCGCGTCCTCGCCCACTCGCTCTGCGCCAGCGCTCCTTATTATCCGGTCCATGTCGTAGAGCGTGAACCAAGTCATTTCAATCGCCTCCGCGCTCCGTCGACTGCTATTTTCACAACGCCGTTTGAAACGCACAGTTTGTACGCTGTTTTACCGTCCAGTTCGGACAGTGCCTTCAGGGGCAGTTCACCCGCGTTCATTCAACCCACCCGCAAAATTTTGGCAAAATTTTTTGCATTTTTTTGCATTTTTTCAGTGAAGCGTGAACAAGTGCTTTATTTTCTGGTCAACGAGGTAAATGTTTTTCTTCCTCCCGCCGACCATCCTCTGCTTGACCACGACTAATGGAAACGGAACCTCTGGCTTTCTCTTCACTTCTGCCGCATCGTCTCCCCTCAACTGGTATAATGCATTGAAGGCCGTGTTCTGGCTCAATCCGGTTCTCTCCATTATCGCGCTCAGCGTGAGGCCGTCTGTCTTCATTAAAAGGTTCATCACCAGCTGCTGGGATGGAGAGAGGAGGACCCACCAGTCCGCGTGGGATGTCGTGAAACTCGTTCCATCCGATGCCTCGATGGCCCGGACCCTTTGTTCAGCTGCTTCGCCTTCTCCGACTGCTTCAAACCCTTCTGCTTTCCCAAGGGCCAGTTGGGCCAGATAATTGTTTAGTTCGTCGAACACGTATCTGGGACTCAATAGGTTTTGTTCGGTGAAAACGCTTTTGAGGAAATCTTCGCTGAAGGGCTCGAGACCCCGCCCCCCCACTGCGGCGACGCGGCGGGAAATTATTTGAAGCATCTCGTCCTCGGAAAACCCCTTGCGCTGGAAAACATTTGGCTCTCCAATGAGTTGGAGCAGCGAGTCTGGAAAATTTTCTTTCCCAAGCGCAGACATGACTAGGCGGAGGTTGGGCACTTCGTCGAGCAAGTACTTGAACTCCATGTACATGCCGGGATTTTTTTCAAGATGGGCTTCGTCGAGAAAAAAGACGATTTTTCTCCTCTCTTTTTTCAGGCGCTCGGCAACCGCTTGCCTGGACAGGCTCCTTCTGCCGAGAATGAATAGAATTCGTTCGAGAAAACCCTGGATGGGAATCGAGTCCCTGACTTCTGAAAGGCTTTCAGGAGGTTCCTTGAAGAAAATGGGCAGGAATTCCTGGAGAGGGAGGTTGTAGGAAACGAATTGGAGGGCAGAGGTCTTTCCAACCCCTTTCGGGCCGAGGAGGAGGCAGGCTTTGGTGTCGAAGGCAAGTTTTTGGAGGATGCTGGCGGCTTCGAAAGGGCAGTAGTACTTCATGAATACTGTCTTGTCTTGGGTCCTCAAGTCCTTCACAAAAGGGTTTTCTGACCACCCGAGTTCCTTCAACAGCTTCTGCTTTGCCTCAAAAATGCTGTCCAAACACCCACCGGCAGAAATATGTAGGAGGGTTTTAAAAGACTTGCGCCTGCGAAGGGGCTGAAACAAAAACCACATGCAAGACTAATAAGTGACTTGTATGGTGATTGTAAGAGGCTCGAGTAATGGTTGATGACTTGTAAAAGGCATTTAAAAGATATTCCTGGCGGGAAACTGCTGGCAGAAAGTTACTTGTATTTTGACAGAAAGTATATTACTGTCACTGCAATCACGGTTACTATGATTGCGCTCAGTACTTCGTAGAACCATATGCCGCTGAGTGGAATAAACATTTTTATCGTGTCGCTGATGGCGGTGTTCCAGAAAAGAGCCGCAACAAAAGCAAAAGAGGCGGTGATGAACGTGACTAGTTGTTTCCTGAACTCGCGCTCGAATTCCGTTAGTCCCTTGAGCGCGGCGAGTCTGCGGACTTGCGGCGGCATCAACTCACTTTTTGTATTTCTCGTATTTCTGTGCCAAGCGCGGGCTTTTTTTGGACAGCCCGCCCACAACCATTTTTTTTATTCTCTCGCTCGGAATAACTGCGGTTTCCATTCCGCGCCGTATGTCTGAAAGAATTTCTTTCACCACGTCCCAAGCCACTTCCTGCACGAGCCTTGCGCCAGCCCCTGCTGCCTCGAGCGTGCGCATTATTTTAACGAGGCTGAATGCCTGGAGTCTGCCGGTTCTCTTTTTGACCATGATGCGCATCAAACCGCCTCCGAAAGCTTTTATGCCAGGGTGCTTATAATTTTTTGGTGGCCGCATAGTTGAGCTTCCCGGCAGGGCCCGCGTAGTGAAAAGAGAGGCGCGCGAAATCGTGAAGGATTCTTTTGAGGACATAAAAAAATTTTCATGCGGAAAAAAATTGTTGGGTTAGCGGGTGTTTTGCCGGAACACAGGAAAAGACTTTTGGCTGGAATCGTCCGAGCAGGCAAGCATGCAAGGAAAGAAAATTACCCTGGGCTGGCCGCGGCCACTGAAGAAATAGAAAATTTGGTTAAAGAAGCACTTGACCGGACAAGGCCGCGAGCGAAGAACACATGGTGCTTTCGGTCCTGAGAGAAAAGGTCGGAAACCTGCGCAGGACTGCAGAACTCCTTGCCAAATGATTTGCTATTCCCATTCAAGCATCTGCATTGTTTTTTTCTTCAACGCATAAGCGTATGCTATGCCGAGGAAAATTCCTCCCAAGTGGGCCGCTCTTCCAACGAGGTCCGGGGCGCCGATGGAAACGAATTCAATAAATATCCAGCCGATGGCGGCTATCCAGAGGGGCACTGGAAGGAAAAAAGGATAAGCGAACACCGGCAAGTTGGGTTCGAGGACCGCGAGTGCTCCGAGCACGCCGTAAATCGCTCCCGAGGCGCCTATTCCCGGAACAGCGGGGTCTCCAATGGTGTAAGCGTACAGGAAGTACCCGATGTTTCCGACGATTCCAGCAGCGAGGAATAGGTAGAGGAATTTTTTGCTCCCCATCCTGTGTTCGAGCACTGGCCCGAACATGAAGAGGGCGAACATGTTGAGGAAAAGATGGAAAAGACCAGCGTGCATGAATACGGAGGTGATGAACGTCCAGGGCATGAATAGGGCAGTGGACGGTGTGAAGGCGAAAAGGAAAAACATTGGCTTGGCGGCTGTCATTTCCGCAATAAAAACAATTACTGCGGCTGCAATGATGTAGAGCGAGTAATACATTTCATTCAACCGCGAGGGCTTCAAAAATAACCTGTTCTTTTCACGTACCCGCGCGACTCGTCGTCGTACTCGTAATACTCAACCGGCTTTGGTTTTTGTGCGGCGCGGGTTTTTTTAGCGCCCATGCCAATGTGTTTCAAGGCCAGAATCTGGGTGAGGAAAAGCGCGGCAAAAACCATGAGCGAGGCAAGGAACGGAACGACCATGAAGATCCCCAGCACCAAGTACAATGGGATGAACAAGTATTTCGCGCTCCCCAGCGAGTGGAGAAATGGTTCGGTGAAAACCCAGAGCCCGTAGGTCACCGCGGTCGCGAAAAGGACTAGGAAGGCATATAGTGCTGGTCCAGAAACGTTTTTTGTACAAGCCATGAAAATAAATGGGCAACGCGATTTATATGCGCTTCCATTCAAGACCGAGTTCCGAAAATATTTTGAACAATTTTTCTCTGGCTGGCTGGTTTGTTCCCTTCCAATCCACCACCGCGCATTCCACGGGTTCCGTAGTTTTTTCAATCATTTGCCTCACCATGCCTGAATCAATTGTTTCAAGCACGTGTTTTGGGGCGATGTGGGAGAACGCGTATTCGTCCACGTGTCTTGAAAACTTTGCCGCGTAATGGGTTCCGCCGAAGCCGACTGCAACGGTTCCTTTTTCTTTTTCGTAGTTTTTGCAAACGTGCATTATCGCTCCAGCAACGGTTCTCCCCGGCGCTTCCACCACCCACTCCTTTTCCGTGCTCCCGATTTCGATGAAAATGCTTGGCACTGGCAGTGACGTTGGGCCGTGGTGAGTTGCTTCCATGAAGGGCTCAAAGCCCTCGAGACTGTGCTCTTTGAGAAAGCGGTAGGCGCACCCCAGGGCTTTTGCGCTCGTTAAAGCGAGCTCTCCGGGCCTTCCACCGTATTCGGCGCTGGTGCCGTAGTTGCCGGTGGCGTGAACGGTGAGGCAGGGCGTGCCGCTTTCGGAGCGGTGCCTTGAGGCAAAAATGATTAAGTCTGTTTCAAAAACAGGGTTTGGAAGAAGCGAATCGCATTCAACGGAGAGCCTCAGCGGCAGTTGAATGAGGCGAATTCCGTTCTTCTCCCATGCCTCCAATTTCCCCTTGGCGCTTTCAATCGGTTCCTGCGGCGAGAAACCGAATCCCCTAACGAGGTGGTTGGCGATGTTCTTTCCAGCCAAGTCATTGGAAGAGAAAACAATTATAGGCACGCACTCACAAAATCTTTTATGCCGGCTGTAATAAAAAAACCGGACGAGGACAGGTTCGACAGGCAGAGGCGAGTGGATGGATGGAACCAGGACGCGGTTGGTGGAACCAGGGTCCTTGTGGCTGGTGCTGGAGCGCTGGGAAACGAGGTCGTGAAGCTCCTCGTCCAACTGGGAGCGGGCGAAATCGTTGTTGTCGACTATGATACTGTCGTAAAGGCGAACTTGAACAGGTGTGTTTTCTTTCACGACGGTCATGCTGAAAAACACGAGTTCAAGGCAGAAGTCATCGCGAGGGAGGCGGAAAAGCTCGGCCCGACCAAAATAGAGCCAGTTGTGAAAAAACTCGAGGACCTGCCAGAGGCTTTTTTCAACCGATTTACTCACGCGTTCGGTTGCTTGGACAACCTGGGCGCGAGGCTTTTCCTGAATGCCCATTGTTATGGAAAAATGCCGTTGGTCGACGGGGGGACGACGGGTTTCATGGGAAAAGTCCAGGTCGTGGCAAGCCCGTCGTCGTGCCTGGAGTGCGGGATGAGCAAACAGGACTACAAGTTGCTTTGGAAAAAATACTCGTGCACAGGCGAGTTACTGGATTTTTTTGACCCGAAAATGCCCGCGCTTCCCACCACCACGAGCCTCGTGGCTGCTGTTCAAGTCAACGAGTTCGCCAAACTCGTGCACGGCAAGGAAGGCTTGGTTGGAAAGTATCTGGCGTTCAACGGCCTGCGTGGCGCGACCCAGGTTTTTGATGTTTCCAAGAGAAAAAACTGCCCAGTCCACGGGGAGAAGATTTAATAAACCATTGCGAGTAAACGAGTCGTGGGTTTTTTGAAAAAAACGTTTTTTCTAGCTTTGATTGTTTTGTCGATTCTTTTATTCGGTTGCTTGGCGCCGCCGGCCGGGCCAACGCCAATTCCAACAACTACCCCGACTCCGTCACCCACTCCGACTGCATCACCCACTGCGACGCCCATTGGCCAGGTCCAACAGACCGCGACCCCCACGGTGATCGCCCCGACGTTCAACTTGGAGGCCTTGAAGGCGAGCGTGGAGGCGTCCATGGAAAAACTGTTTCCGAACCTGAAGCCTTTTTCCCTCGACCAGTACACTGACGCGGATTACGGGATTTTCTACAAGAAAGAGGCGAAGGTCAAGGAACAGGACACGGACGTGGTTTATTTCGTTACAGTGAGGCGCGCGACTGCTGCTGAAATGAAGCCGGGGTCTGGCTCGGTTTACCCCAAGGTGAAAACGATTGACGGCGAAACTGTTTATTACGAGGTCCAGAACGAGGGCACTCCTGCCCAGAGGAGCCTTGGAGCCGTTTCCTGCGTATCCGAGGGATTGAACAAGGCGTTCATTCTCTTCGACATAAAGAACAAGGTAATGAACATTGACGACGTGTTCAAGGAATTCGTCAAAGCCTGTTGACCGGGCTCGCTTGCGCCGCAAGCGTTTTTTTCGTTTTCACTCAAACAATTTCTTTACAGCCTTTATCGCTTCCTCGCTCTGCCTGTCAAGCATGAGCACGAGTTTTTTTCCGCACCGCACGCACTTTCCTCCATTGTCGAGGAGGGTTTCGTAGCAGTCCTTGTGGTAGGCTGCTCCACAGAAACAATGGCCATATTTTGGGTGGTTGTCTTTTCCAAGCGAGAGCCTGAATGCTGCCTTGCACAAGTCGCACTTTTCCTCGCTCTCGTACCTACCCTCCTTCGCCAGGGTCGCTAGGGTGGTTGAAAGAGGCTTGTCCTCGATTGACTTGCTTAATTCGCTGAGTTTTTCTTTTATCACTTGCTTCTTCTTCACACCGTATTTTTCGAACACTTCAACCAAGTCAATTTCGTCGCTCCTCTCTGGCTTTGGCTTTTCCTGAACCACCTGCACCAACTCTTCGGTTGGCTGGCTTCCGTGGATAAGTGGGTTGTAGGGCAGGTCGATTGTTTGTTCGGACGCCGGTTGGTTTGGTCCAGTAGCGGTCTGAGGAGAGGTGGTTTCAGGACCGGGGACGGCGGGAGTTTGTTGCACTACCGCAACGGGTTCCGCTGGCTTTTCAGCCTCAGCCGGTTTTTCCAACGCTTTTCCTTCCACGGCCTTATCGCTTCTGGCTCTGGAGCGCTTTTTTGCCGCCCTTGGTTTTGCTTCGGAGTGCAGCGTGTTGTAGCCTTCTATTCCTAGCCTAGCCGTGTTCGAGTCCGCTTCGTCAAAAACAATCAATCCTTTCTTGGCTAGCATGGTGGCGCGGGCCTGAAACGCCTTCCAGTCCACGTTAAGAGAAGCAGATATTTTCTTTAGGTCGGTCTCGCCGCTGCTAATCGTTTTCAACAAGTCCTTGTCGAAGACTGTGACGCGGAATCTTTCAGCCACGCTGACCACGCTCTATTATCGCAAACGAAGCCTCCCTGTAGTCGGCGTCATCTAGTTTGTAGAACCTCTTCATAAATCCTTCGCCGGCGCGCTTCAACGGGTCAATGACAAGCGCGACATGGAAGGGTTCTGGAAAATACTTGCGCTGGGTCTCCATATCTGTTTGGGAAAGAAAACAACCATACGATGGATGAGAGTGGCTCCAGCCCACGAAAATTTTTTTATGGCCGCGAACAATTTTTCTCACGAGTTCTCCGAAAGCTTCCTCCGAAAACTTCACTGAAACAGAGGAAGCCTGGTTTTTTGCCGTGACGAATTCATCAATTACAATGTATTGTTTTCCGCGCCAGGAGAAAACCCTGCCAGCGAGGAGGCCCATGGCCTCAAGTCCCTGCGCAGCTGCTTTTGAAAAAAAATCCTCTGCCTCTTCAACAACTTTTTTCTCCACATAGGCCTCGAACATCAGACCACGGTCACTTGAAAATCCATCCAAAAAGGCGTTCTCCCAGACCCTTTTTCTTCTTCGCTTCGAGCGGCTGGCGTGGCTCCGGAATGGTTGGAAGGATTTCCTTCGCTTGTTCCTCAATGATTTTTTCAGCTGCCTCGGGGAGTCCCCCTTTCCTCGCCTCAATGGCTTTTTTTACTCTTTCTCGTTCGACCCAGGGCGGCTCCCCGGGGACTGGCGGCAGTTCCTCGGCCTTTTCCTTCTCCTCCTTTTTTTCCTTCACGCTCACTATCCTCGGCTTAGCCAACCAGAGCGCCTCCACAACAATTTAATAGCCTCATGAATAAAGTTTTTCTAGATAAAAAGAGTGGTGTTGTGGCCGAATTCAACATAAGCGTCACCCACACGACGACCGGGAAAGAAATCGAGATTGCAGTCGAACCAGAATTCACCATCAATTCTGTTCTTGAAGTGATTGCCGAGAACCTGAAGCTCAAGGACAGGTTTGTGTTGGCAACGAAAGACAACCAGATTCTTGACCCGGACGCGACAATCGCCGACGTTGGACTAAAAGAAGGCGATTCCCTGCTTTTGATGCCAGACCCGACAGGCGGGTAAACACACCACAAAAGCAAAAAGCAGAAAAAAAGGGGATTTGTTGCCGCAGCTGCCTGAATCCATTTGGAGGCGCAGACTCGAGAGCGAGTTCGAGGAAATGAAGGCGAGCGGAGCCAGGTTCCAAGCAAACGAGCAGCACACTGAATACAGGTTGTTTCTGGAAGGCTGCGCTCTATACCGGGATAGGGGTGTGATGAAAAAGAGGACTGCGCACGAGGTGCTGATAAGACTGAAGCGAGAATACCCTTATCCGGGAGGGATTGAAGTGGTTTGGCTCACTCCAATCTTTCACCCCAACATCAGGGAAAGCGACGGAAAAGTGTGCATTCTCCTCGTCAACGAGTGGGCTGAGAGCCAGACAGTGAAGAGCGTGGCAGAAGCTTTGAAGCAACTTCTCGAAAACCCTAATCCAGCCAGTCCATTGAACAAGGAAGCCGCACAATATCTCTTGAAACACCCTGAGGAATTCGGGCTCACGCCAGTGGAAAGCAGGAGCAGGCCAGGGAGGCCGCGCGTGGTGGGATGAAGAAACCGAGGATAGTGAAGACGAGGGAACTGGTCGTCGAGGAAAGAGCCCCGCCAGGGCCGCCTGAGTGGAGGATCGTGGAATACCGCAAGCCCCAGAAACAACAGGCGATTCCAAAACAACAGCCAAAAACTCCGGCCGGCTTTTTGTACAGGATAAAGCGCTTATTCTCCGCCTTTCGTGAAAAAACTTTTTAGCCTCTTGAAAAAACCTTTTTCTGAGGGCTTTTCGTGAGCCGCAACCACTGGCGTTGGAGCCGATGGAGCTGGCGCTTGAACTGGCTTCAAAAGGTTAGGCCGCGACAGTTTCGTTAGGAGTATCTGGGAATCCGCTCCCGGCGTCGAGAGAATCGGCAGAACGAATTCAGTTAATTGCTGGTAAAGAAACGAGTTTCTCCCCCCGATCGAATCCAGTTCGTTTTTTATTTCGCGCACGCGCTGGTTGAGTTCCTTCAACAGCTCTAGGTGCTCTCCGGCCTTCTGAAAAATTCTTCAAGTACTCTTCCTGGTTGAAAAAAGCCCTGCCGCGGAGCACGAGTTCCTTGACCTCCTTTCCCCCGCGCCGGTTTTCAAGGCCCAAATCGGCTGCAAGAGCCGCCAGAAGAGAGTTCCTGAGCTCCTGCCTGAGAACTTCTTTTTCAGCTTCAGTGCGCCGCGCGCCGAGCTTTTTTGCCTCGGCCAAATAAACCAAGTAATTCGCCGTAATTACGGGCATTCATTCACCAAAAAAAAGCGAATACCGAATTGTTTTTCCTCGTCCCCTTAAAAATCTTTCACGGCCGCCAGTACCTCTTCGTCCTCACGAACATCTTCTGCGCCTCGAGCAGTTCTTTGAAGAACTCTTCCTCGGTTTTGTAAACTTTTTTAAAAACCCTAGAGGCGGTTTCGTGCCCACCACCCCCCTTCTTCCGTATGATGAGATTATCGAAGCTGCCTTCAGCATCTCCGAATACTCTCTTTTTTCCTGTGCAAGTAATTTCCCCTTCTTTTTTCTCTCCAGCACCCCAGAATACTTCCCGCGCGTTATCTGGCTCGAGCCGCAGTAGGGGCACAGAATTTTTTCACCAAGCTCGCCGGCTTTTTTTGAAAAGGTTTTCGCGCAGTGAATGCAAAGGAGGGAAACTGTTTTCGCCAACGCGCTTTCAGAAAACGCCTGGATTATTTGGGCGGTTGGCTCGGGCGGTGCGAGGAGTTCCGAGAATCCCCTGAATTCCATGAAGTCCCTTGCGAGGGGGGACAAACCATTCTTGTCCGCGTCGAAGACCTGAACGTGAATCCTTCCGGAGTGAATTCCTTCGAGCACCGCCGCAGCTCCCTTCAAATCAATTTTTTCATGAATGGTTTCCGCAAGCGCTTCATCAAACACCGGCGAACCCCTTTGTTCCTCGACTATTCTCTTTATGCTCAGGTCCTTGTACTCGGCGTCGCGCCGAATGAAGCCGAAGCGCTTTGCCACGTGGACGAACTTGAAGCGGAACAGCGAGGTTCTGGGAAGGGACTTGAAAAGAATTTCATCCACCTTCTCCGGATCAATCTCCTTCAACAGTTTCACAAACCTTTCTACAGGATAAGGTTTTGAGAACTCGAAAAGAATGCAGTAGGGAGAGACCCTTGTTTTCACCGCCGCGCCCAGCGAGGCAACCAGCAGGGAGGAGATGATTCTGGAAAGCGCCTCGTTCGCCATCGTGCCCGCAAAGGAATGGAGTAGGATGGTGTTTTCAAAGGATTCGACAACAATCGTTGAGGCGCCGGGAAGAAAGAACTCTTTTTGCTTGAACGCGAAGGCCCGCAGCTTGTTTGCGGTTGAATCGGAGACGGAGTAAACGCGCTTCAATTCTGTGTTCAAGGTTTTTTGAACTAGGACGAGGAGCTCTCCGACCTCTTCCGCCACTTCCTTGGGGACAGGAATTTCTTCGCCCTCCCACTCTGGAATCGCTGCTGCCACGTCGTCGCTCCTCTCGACAATGATTCTTTTCTCGGCCACGTCGAGCACGCGCCAGGGCCTTCCCCTTGCGATGAACAACCCCCCTGGAGCCAATTCGGCTACGAAGCCCTCGTGGAGGATGCCGACTGGTTTCCTTGTCGCGGCGTCGAGGACGAAAAACTTTTTCTCGTCAGGAATCATGCTCAGGTTGTCATAATAATACAGCTTGGTCCTCATTCCCTTTGAAATGACTCCGTCGCGGAAAAACACTGTCCGCTGCCCAGCCAACTGGTTTACTACGCGCAGGAAATCGCTTTCACTCAGTTCTTTGAAGGGAAGGGCGCGTTTCACTACCTCAAATACCTTTCCTGCGCTGATTCTGCCAAAATCAAGCACAATGCCTGCGATGCCGTGGGCGAGCACGTCAAGAGAATTTTTTTGAATCCTGGCCCCTTCCAGGAGACGCGCTTTGGTCCGCCTCGCGATTACCGCTGACTCAAGTGCATCAAGCGCGTCCACCGCAATTATTTCTCCCTTTGGAACCAGGTGCTTTCTGTGCCCACTCCTGCCAATGCGCTGCATGAACCGCGTGACCTGCCTGGGGGAAACGTATTGAATGACCAAATCAACGTCTCCAATGTCTATTCCCAGTTCCAAAGAAGACGTGCACACGACTGCTTTGAGTTCTCCTTTCTTGAATTTCTCTTCGACCTCGATGCGCGCCTCTTTTGAAAGCGAGGAGTGGTGGACAGCCACCTTGTCCCTGAGTTCTGGAACGCTGAGCAAAAGCGCGCCCAAGGCTTCTGCGAACGAGCGCGTGTTAACGAACAAAAGGGTTTTCCTGTGGGAACTGATGAGACGAGTTATTTGCTCGGTTTTTGCGCTCGCCTTTTCCCCAAACACTTGTGCGCCTTCTTTTTTCTCCGCTGGAAAGTCCACGCCTACTGCCACCTCGCGGCCTGATTCAAGTCTAACCACTTTTGCCGAAGGGGATAGGAAAGCAGCTACTTCGCCCTCGCTTCCAATCGTCGCGCTTAATCCAATGACCTGAAAACTGCCTGCGCGCTCGCGCAACCGCTCAAGACTAATGCTCAGCTGGAGCCCGCGCTTTGAGTCCACGAGCTCGTGCACCTCGTCCACGACCACGAACCGCACGTTAGCCAGGGAGTCCCTCAGTTTCGGAGCAATCAACAACGCGCAAAGAGTCTCCGGCGTTGTGATCATGAGCTGGGGCGGATTGTCCCTTTGCCTTGTTCTTTCCGATTGCGTCGTGTCTCCGTGCCGGACAGCCAGAGTTATGCCGAGTTCAGTACACCAGTAAGTGAGGCGGCTCAGCATGTCCCGATTCAACGCCCGCAATGGAGTGATGTAAAGCGCTTGAATTCCATTCAATTCTCCCTTGTCCCGCAGGTCAAGCAGTTTGGAAAGAATGGGCAGAACCGCCACCTCGGTCTTTCCCCACCCGGTGGGGGCTATCACGAGCACGTCCTCGCCGGCGTCAACGCGAGGAATAGCTTTTTCCTGGATCTCGGTCCACTCGCCAAAACCCTTGCGGCGGACGAGTTCGAGCACCTCGGAACGCAACAAAAACAACACCTTTTCAAAAATTTTTCAAACAAGGAAAAAACATGGGCAGGTTTTTTTCAGAACCGCGGGCGGAGAACGTTTTTTTTATGCCCGCATTTTCTAAAACTGCTAGAGGCAATCTGCCAAAAGAGGCGGTTCTAAAAATCGGCCGGAATAAGCCGGCACCAGAACTGGCTGGAACCGGGCAGTTTTTCTGCCACTGGCAACAACATATGCAGAAGGAATTATAAAAAACCACTCCCCACAAAAACATTCCACAGTTTCATATACACAGTAAACTTTATAAACTAAGTATATTTTGTAAATTTGTGATTGGTTGGCCAAGCTCGTGAGGCTGGATGAAAAGACGTACGCGCGGCTCCGCAGGCTTGCCGGCAGGATCCAGGCCGCAAGCGGGACAAGGACGAGCCTGTGCGACACGGTTCGCTGCCTCTTGAACGGCGGGACTGCTGTGGCTGTTAGGAAGGCGCGGTCGAGGACTGGAAAGCGCGCCAAGCGCAGGGAGCGCACGCATTCGCACGAGCTTGTTCCATATTTCCAGCGAAGGGAAATTCATTAGTTCATACGTGGAAGAAACACTAGAAATTGTTTTTTTTATCTTATAATCTGTCTTAAGTGGAGATATCGTTTAAACGCTCCTTTGATGAGCTGCTCTCTTTGTTGAAGCGCTTTTTTAGACAATGGCACGCCAATCATCGGTGGCCTAGAAACTTCTTCGCGCCTGAACACGGGCCGGCCAGAAATTTGTACAACAAGCTTCTGCCCTAGGTTTCTCTTCACTTCAGGAGGCAGCTCCACCCTCCTCGGCCTCAGCCAGCGCCACAACGAGTATGCAAGCAATCCCCTCATGATCAGGCCCATGAGTAGATAAAGAAAACCCTTTCTTTTTAAATTACGTGCAATTCAGCCATGGCGGTTCATATATTAATGAACAAGATTTTTTTCTTCCCCCCGGCAAACGTACTTTTCATTTTTTTTAACCAAGTGGTGCAGGGTTTTGGTGCATTTTCACTTCTTTTGGGTATTTTGTGACGCTAGAGCCCACCCAAATCACACCCACCCCGTTTTTTTCAAAAAAATGAAACAAACGCGCTGGCAGAAACAGCATGCGAACCCAAGTTCGGCAAAAAACGAGGTTCAAAAAAACGGACCGAAAAGTAGTGGGGTTGCTTCGTCGCCAGTGGAAAAGCAATCTATGTTTGTTTAAAAATTTCGCGCCCTTGTCCATTTTATGGCTCAACTTGTGCTCCATCAGGCGCTGACAGACTATTCCCAAGAGTACGAGCGCGAAGGCATCAAGATACTTGAAGGCGTCTTCTGGGAGCAGAAGCAACGCCAAGCCCACAGCATGCACTACATTGTCCCCTACCAGGGCAGTTTTGCGCCCCAGATTCCAGAGTTCTTCATCCGGCGCTATAGCAACAAGAGTGACGTTGTCCTCGACCCTTTTTGCGGCCGAGGCACGACCGTGCTTGAAGCGAACCTGAACAAGCGCATCGGGATTGGAGTCGATATTTCCCCGTTAGCCATAGAGACAGCAAAATCAAAACTCCACTCAATCAAGTACGAGGAAGTCGAGCGTTTCCTGAAAAGCCTTGACTTATCGAAACCGAACTTGTAAGGATACGAGAAATTCAAGCACATTCATCACAAGGCCGCCTATTCCCAGTAAGGAACTTGCAAGAGCAGTTGAAAAACGATCCAGTCAGCACGTTCATTCGCGCCGTTGTGCTGGGCGCCTGCACGGCCATTCCGAGGCATTCTTTTCGGTCTGGACTTTTAACGTGATTTCCCTTTATCCGGAAGCGACTAGAAAACAAAGCGAAAAACACGATGCAAAACCCGACTACCGCGACATTATTCCGCGGATACTGAAAAAAGCCAAAAGAGGTGTTGCGCGACCCGCTGCCTGAAGTGCCGGGTTCAGCAGCCATACCCTGGGATTCACGGAAGCTGCCGATTCCATCACAAACAACTTGGAATAATACACCATGTTCGTTCGTGACAGCTTAAAGGAAATGCAGCGCATTTTAAGGAAAGGAAAACGCTGCTTGGTCGAAGCGGGGGACGTTACCAAATAAGTCAAAGAAGACAAATCTCGATACGCTGATTGTGAGTCTAGGGCCAGAATGCGGTTTTAAGGCCAAAGAAATTCTCATAAATCACATTTCTTCGCCGAAAATTTCAAAGGCGTTCGGTAAAGGCGCCAAGGAAAACGGGACTAGAACAAACCGCTGCGTTGTAATGCGAAAAATAGAATTTTCCAAAATAATGCCCTTTATGACCTGTTCGTGAAGAAAATCCGGCTCAAAAGCATGCTCATTAAGCAACGATTATAAAAAAAATCAGCCGCCGCCCTTGTCGAGCGGCGTTTCGGAAACCTTAACCGCTAAACCGACGAAAGCTAACGCCTTCGCCCAATCAGTTTAGTACCTTGGTTTCCTGTGTTTTTGGAAGCACGCGTTGCAGTACACTGGCTTGCCTTCAGTTGGCTGAAAAGGAACTTCGCATTCCTGTCCGCAGTCAGTGCACACTGCCTTGTGCATCTCGCGATGGCCATAGTGGCCGCCGCGGCCTCCATCGTAGTGGGGACCGTGCTTGTCGTAGTACATTCTTTCACCTGTTTTTTGATGGCGTTCTCGGGCCGTTGCCTTCCTTCGCTTGCGTCGCGTTGGGAACTCTTCGACAACGGGCCGTGAACGGTTAACGCGTCTAAAAAGAGTCTTGCCGCACGAAACTGCGGAATTCCACTGGCCGCGAAAGGCCAACTCTACGATAATGTGGCGGCAGGGCTTTATATATGCTCGCAAAGCCGGGCTAGTAGCATATTGCCTTGTGGAGCGCGTGAATGTGTTTGTCCAAGTCCTTCTGCAACGCTTCGTACTCTTTTGCGCACAGGGCGTGTTTTTGTTTCTTCGCGTCCTTTATCGCGTGTTTTTTGAGGAACCAAGATACCGAACTCAGTTCGTGCACTATCTTTGTCTTATCGTAGTCACAGTCCTCCAACACCGGATATCACCTCCTAAAGCGGGAGTGCTTGTTTGATTAAAAAAGTTGATGTCTTCAGTCTTCAGCGCTTCAGCGCCGGGGTTGCAAAAAGCGAGCTTCTACAGTTGGGCAAACGAAGGCCCTGATGAGACTCGCTTGGGTTCCGGAAACGCGCCGACCGCTTGTTTTAAATTTTTGAAACAAGCAGTTTTTTCATGAATTTGAAGTACTGGGAGTGGGAGGCCCAGCCAGCCAAGGAAAAGATGAGGGCGCCGAGCATAAAGAATTTGGCCGACGTGCTGTTCGGGAACGAGACCCACAAGTATCGTTTTTGCAGAGCTATTTTGTTCGTGAAAGAAAAAGGCATTGCGCGCCTCAGCGACATGCCAAAGGACTTGCCCAAAGCCACTTGGTTGAGGTATCTCGAGTACGCCACGCAGTTGGGCGTGTTGGACAAGACGACGAGCGGTTATGCTTTGACGAATCGCTTCAGCACGCCCCTGAGGAACTTGGCCGAATGGTATGAAAAATGGAGGAGGAAGGCAGAAAACGAGGATGCTGGTTTATTGTTTCCTCTGGCTAAAAAAGCAGGTAGAGGCGGGGACTCGGGCGGCGTGAGTTGAAAAAAAGTCCTTGGCAGCGCCTCATCCAATTATTTTGTAGACCTGGTATCCTTCCCTGACTGGATTCGTTGTTTTTAATCCAATGCTCTGGCCCTTCTTTGCCACTGTAATGTTCTTGTGCTCTATCTGCATTGATTCAACCGTCTGTTCGAACGGGTTTCCTCCCTCCAAGCTTATCCTGTCCCCAACCCTGAGTTCGTCAGACAAATCAACCACAGCCACGCCTATTTTGTTGTAGTAGTGGCTCACCTTGCCTACGAGTTTTTTTTCCATTGCTACCACCCTTGGGAATGAATTTCGTTTGGAAAAGGACGTATTTATTAATTGCTTTTTCAGCCGTAGTCGGCGGTGAAGGTGATTGTTGCTGTCTTTGCTCCAGGCGGCTCGTCCGGGGGCACGCGGATTTTAATGAATACGTTCACGGTGTCGCCAGAATCAGTGAAGTTCAGGAAACCAATCACCCTCGTGCCCGAGCCGCTCACCGGCCCGCCGCACGCCGAGGCAGTCGTGTTCATTATCCCCCAAGCACCTTCCCCGCCGAGGGGGAACGCGGAAGCCGAGCCCGTTTCATTGTTTTCTGTAGTTATGTTATAATCCGACGCCTGCTTCGAGGACCCGCTCCACAATTCAGTTGAGCAGGAAGTGACGTTGACTACTACGGTCCCGTTGTTTTCTATTGTGAAAAACCTTTGCCCCGCCACTGCGTCGGTGTGCGAATCCTTTGTTTCGGTGACGTTGACTGATGAGAAGTTTATCACGTTCGCCACCATTGATATCGCTACAATGCCTGGAACGACCGCTGAGACTGTTCCTGTGCCGGTCTGGGTGAATGCGCCTGCTGCCCTGGCCTCGGCCCGGAATTTGTTGAGGACCGCCCACGTGCCTATCAAGTAAGTTGCCGCGAGGAGGCTGAGGAGGACCGCAATTGCTTTATTAGAAGGCTCCTTCATTTAATGTACATGGAAGACTTTTGAATAAAAAACAGTGGTTTGGGTGAAGGAATTAATCGAGGCGCTTTACAGGAGCAAAAAGTTCTTTTTCGACGACCTGGAAGTCAAGGTCATGCCAGAACTGCTGGCTGTTGCGCTCGTGGGCTACGCTGCGCTCAGGAAGCCGGCTGGGGGCGGCGAAGCTGAAGCGATAAAAGAAGAAATGAAGGCGGTTTGCGAAAAAACAGGTGCCAGGGCAATCGTGGAAGTGAACAAGAATCCTTCACTGCGTTTTGGAAAGGAGATGGGGCACTTGTTTTCGATAACTCAAAGGTTTGGTTCGCGCAAAGAGAAGCAAAAGGACATCGAGGCAATGAAGAGGGCGAAAATGATTTCATTTCACACGTTTCCCGTGAGGGGCGAGTGGTTGGAATGAAATCATATTTCTTCCAAGTCGATTTCTATTCTTTCCTTTTTCCTGGGCGCTTCCCCGAAAATGCTTTCCTCGGGTTCCTCTTTACCTGGTTGTTCTTGAACTGCTTCGGTTCCATTAATTGTTTCAGTCCCGTGCGCCGGCTCCTCGGCCGGGAGTCCTCCTTTTTTGGGGTCGCAGGCGAGCCTCTCGTACTCCGGCTCCCGATACAGGACCGAATCGCCGTACATCTTTTTTTGAAGCGCGTTCAGCTCTTCCTTCTCCTCTTCAGACAAGAGACCCAGCTGGTACCTTGACAGGAGTATGTAAAGCCTTTCCTTGTCCTCCCTTGATTCTTCGGGCACGAAACCACTAAACAAATTTTTGACAGGGTATTTAATTAACGTTTTCCAAGGGTTTTTTCATGATAAAAGCGGTCTTGTTTGATTTAGACAACACGCTCATGGATTTCATGAAAATGAAGAAAAGGGCTGTTGAAGCGGCCATCGAGGCGATGGTGGGGGCCGGGCTGAGGGTTGGGAAAAAGCGGGCTGAGAGGATTCTCTGGGGCCTTTATGCGAAGAAGGGCTTTGAGTACCAAAGGATTTTCCAACTGTTTTTGAAAAAACTCATTGGCAGAATCGATTACTCGATAATGGCTGCCGGAATTGTCGCATACAGGCACGTAAAGGAAGGATACGTGGAACCCTATCCAGGAGTGGTTGATACGCTGTTGAAGCTGAAGGAAAAAGGGATTCGGTTGGGAATCATAACAGACGCGCCCAGGCTCCAGGCCTGGCTCAGACTCGCTGAAATGAAGCTCGCGCCTTTTTTTGACATAGTCATCGCTTTCGAGGACACTTGGAGGAAAAAGCCGAGCGCGATGCCTTTCGAGGAAGCGGTGAAAAAACTCGGGCTGAAACCTGGGGAAATTCTTTTCGTGGGCGACAGCCTGAGAAGAGACATTGCTGGGGCCAAGAAGGCGAAAATGGTTGCGGCCTTGGCTAGGTACGGGGAGAGCAGGGAAAGCGGTGGGGCAAAGCCCGATTACGTGGTTTCCAGCCCGCGACAATTGGTTTGGATTGTCACGAGACGATGGTGAGGCGTCGAACAATTGAATTTGCTGTATGGTTTTCGTCCCCGTAATGGGCTGCGGTGAACGCGAATGTTCCGGTCGTGTAGATGGTGCAGAAGGCGTGGAACGAGCACCCCGAGTCAGTTGACGCGATCGCGGCTGCTGAGTAACTGAAATTCGCGTAATAGAGCCCCTGGGAGGATATGTTCCACACCAGGTCAGTTGCCCACACTGAACCGTTTATTAGTAATTGCAGCACCGCGGGCGTTTTTTTGACAGTGAGAGTTGCGTATGTGGCTGCTGAAGTGAAGTTCGTTGTCTCGTTTGCATAGCAGGTGTACGAGTGTTCGCCTGCCGATAGAATGGTTTGTTCGCTCGCCGCGCCGAGTGCTATGCCGTCTCTTGAAAGCACCGGGGTTGCTTGAGTGGTGCTGGACTGGCACGCGGCCGTGGTCGTTGTCCCGTAGTCCACGAAGTCAGATGGAGTTATAGAGATTAATAGAAAGAGCTGTGCTTTTGACACTGTGACTGTTGTGGAGTTCCAAGCGCCTTGAATGGATGCGTTTATCGTAGTGGTTCCTGGCGAAGCTGGCTGGAAGAAGCCAGACGCGTTGGCCGAGCCCACAGAGGAATTGGAGGAGTTCCATGCAACAATGCTGGTGGCGTCCATGCTGGTTCCGTTTTTTAAAACTGCTTTGGCAGTGAACTGGATTGATTCGTTAACGAATATTTTTGGGTCAAGCGGGCTTAGCTCGATTTTTTCGACCTCGATGCGGAGCGGGAGTGTTGTAAAGTTGTATGTCGCAGAGTACCTGCACAAGGAATCCGAGCAGCTCGCGACGCGATACACGTAGGTGGTGTTTGGGACGAGGCCCGTGAGTTTTATGTAGTGCGCAGTAGCCGGGGTCTTGTCTTCTACTGATTCACTGGTTGCGCTTATTCCATACAAAACGCGGGAAGTGCTTGGAACGTTGGTTATCCATGAAATGGCTGCAGAATCACTTGTGATTGAATGATTGGAAATGCTTTCGATGACCGGCGGGTAAGGCGGGGGCGATGGCGTTGGAGTGGCTGGCGGCGCGGGTAGTACCGTGGTTGGCTGAACCGGGGTGGTTGGAACCGGCGTGAATTCTGGTTCGGGCGGAAGCAATGGAGTGACCGCCCCGGGAAGCGGCTCTGGAATGATTTCCTCTCCTGTACCGACCTGAGCCGGAAAGGAGAAATAGTAATACGCGGAATAAGTTGCTAGGACCACTGCTCCAACGAGTATCGCGATGCCAGCGAGCCTATACACTGGAATTGGTTTTGGCGCGGGCACCGCGGCTGGCGGCGCGGCCTCGGCCAGTGCTTCTTCGATTTCTTTTCCTGGCCATCCGGCCTTCATCAGCTCTTCTTTCACTGATTCGACTGAACAACCTTTGGCCAAGTTTTCCTTGAAATAATTCACGAGGGTTGGGTTGGCCATGGAGAAATGAATTTGTGGCTTTATTTATCCTGCTGCCCTCGCCCTCAGCGCCATGACCGCAAAAAACACTGCAAACGCGGCTATTACCGCCGAGAGTGTGGCGTCCGGGACAGCTGGAAAGAGACTTGTTTGGGGGGCCGGGGACGCGGACTGGAACTCGGAGGCGTTTTCCAGCCCCGCCTCCGCTTGTCTCACATAAGTGAAGAGGCCCGTTGTCTTTCCAACCGCCTGGTTCGTGTAAAAAGACAATACGAATAGTGCTACGATGAATGAAAGCGAGAGCGCGAGGAGGAATAGAAAGGAACTGGAGCCGCCCATAAAGGGTTATTCAATAAAGAGCTTTATCTGCGTTACGAGTGCCGTTTCGTTCCCCCGCCTGTGCAGGAATCTGATGTTTTTCCAGCCCTTGCTTGAGTTATAAAAGTTTTCGAAATCTTCGGCCAAGGGCTCAGCGTAGCTAGTGGGAAAGAAAACGAGGAATACAACGAACCCCTCGCCGACAGGCACTTTTCCATAATCAAAAACGATTGAGTCATTGGAGTGAAGGTATGCGGCTATTTCTTGTTTCTGCCCTTTTTTTTGGAAAACATTGTTAGTTGTATAGACGTCTGCGAAGATGAGCGAGGTAGAGTTTTTCCTCGGCCCGAAATCCGTTTCCACAACCATTGCTCCGTCCACCAAGTCGGTTTTGTTGTTTATTATGTTGAACGCGATTATGCTCGGCTGGCTGAAGTTAGTGACTTCCCTGGAAGAAGCGTTAACCAGGGGGTTGAAGTAGTCTTGGAAAAAAAGCGAGTTGTTTTCCATGCGAACCCTTATTTGTACCACTGGCCCGGTTTTTGAAAGTGGTTTCAGGCCGCCCAAGTAGACTGGTTCGGCCACGAAGTTTTCGTCAGCGGCGAACTGCTGAGGCTGTTGGGGCGGTTGCTGGGCTTGCTGGGTTGGGGTGACTTGGCCCGGGGCCTGGACCGAAATGCAGCCGATAAGGAGCACTGCGAAGATAACTGGCGCGGCAAAGAGTTTTTTCATCGGCCACCCACCAGCGCTTCCAAAACGGTTTTGTCAGGTACCTCGCCCCTCCAGGAAAGAAGCTCGTTTCCCCTCTCGTCGATGAGAATGGTTGCTGGAAGGGCTTTTACGTGGTGGCGAACTGCCTCCTCTCTTCCATTCGGCGAGTCCACGTCCAAAAACATTACTTCAAGCCCTCTTTCCTTGAGCGACTGGCATACTTGCTTGGCTGGCGGGCACTTGGAGCATGTTTTTCTAGTGAATAGTTTCACGAGCATCTGGAACCACCCCCGGAACTGGTTCTGGTTCGGCAAGCACGTGCTTGTAAATCATTGGAGAAAAAATTGTTGAAAACGAAACGTTTCCGGCCACATGATAAAGCGTGAAAGGAATCTGGCCCAGAAACGTTATCAGAAGGGGTTGGTTAAACTGGAGTCCGAAGAAAAAAGCAGTGAACGCGTCGTAGGCGATGGTTGCTGTCAGAGAGTAGGCGGCGTAATGGACTCGCTTGCTCCTGGTCTTGAAATAAAGTGCGGCAAAAAAACCAATTGCGCCATACGCGATTCCAGTGTACAGAGTCCACAGCCCCACTCTTCCGCTGATGAAGTCGAACGAAAGTATTGAAACCAGCGCGAACAAAAACCCGGCCAGCGCGCCGTATGCCTTTGAGTAAGGTAGGGCGAAGGCCATTATGGGCTCAATGTTCGGAACTGCTTGGGGCAGTCGGAGAATAATTGTTGCCGCGAGTCCTGCGGCGAATTTGATTTGTTTCACGCCTCGCATGTCCTGCACCCGCCAGAATATTCCAGGGGAATCATGTTTGAGTGCTCGGGCTCTTTCTCTTTTTTCTTGTGCCCAACATAAAGAACCTGTTTTCCCTTGCTTCCGTCGCGGTAAATGGTTATGCCCTTGCATCCGAGGCGGTAGGCGAGCCAATAAGCCTTTGCCACGTCCTCGACTCTCGCATGACTTGGAAAATTAATTGTCTTCGAAACCGCGTTGTCGACGTGTTTTTGGAAAGCGGCCTGCATGCGCACGTGCCATTCCGGCGAGATGTCGTGGGCTGTGGTGAAAATCCTTTGAATGTCTTTTGGCACCTCTGGCATCCCCCTGACCGTGCCTTTTTCGGCAATTTTTTTCATCAATTCCTCGGAATAAAACCCGCGGTTTATCGCTATTTTCTCGAACCACGGGTTCATTTCAAGCAACTGGGTTCCCTCCATCACTTCGCGCATGAACGTTATGGCAAACAATGGCTCTATGCCGCTCGAGCAGTTTGCTATGATGCTTATCGTCCCGGTCGGGGCTATTGTGGTTGTTGTCGCGTTCCGCAACGATTTGAATCCTTTTTTTGGCCATATGCTTTTGTCAAAATTCGGGAAGCTCCCACGCTCCCCGGCGAGGGCCTGGGAGGCTTTTTTCGATTCCCTGTCAATGAATTCCATCACTTGTTCTCCGACTCTGACTGCTTCCCACGAGTCATATGGGAGACTGAGTTGAATGAGCATGTCCGCGAAACCCATTACCCCGAGGCCTATTTTCCTGTTGGCCCGCGTGATCCTCTCTATCTGGGGCAGCGGGTATTTGTTCATGTCAATGACGTTGTCAAGAAAGTGTATAGCGGCGTGCACTGTTTTTTCGAGCTTCAGCCAGTCAATCCTCCCTTCCCGAACCATTTTCGAGAGATTGATTGAGCCGAGATTGCACGATTCAAACGGCAGAAGCGGCTGTTCCCCGCACGGGTTCGTGGACTCTATCATTCCCAGGGACGGCGTTGGATTGTCTGCGTTGATTCTGTCGATGAAAATTATTCCAGGGTCGCCGGTCCTCCAAGCCATTTCAGTAATCAGGGCGAATACATGTTTTGCATCAAG
>FWPU01005856.1_pt1 | contig 25719 bp, 22 predicted proteins | sample 2228361 | NCBI WGS metagenome assembly FWPU01 (sample SAMEA103939777, study PRJEB20133) | metagenome | reverse complement strand
GGGGGGGGGGGGGGGGGGGGGGGGGGGGGGGGGGTAGCGCTGGGCAGCGGGGTTGAGGAGGGCGAGGGCAGCGCGGTCCGCGTCGGTGTGGCGGTGGGAACGATCGGCTGGGTAGGTCGGAGGGTGGGGGAAGCGGCCGGCGCGGTTAGGATGGGTCCTGCCGCCTGCCAGGTCAAAAGGAGCAACAGCCCGACAAAGGCCACGCTTGCGGCCAGGGGGAGGGGGGCGAGTCCGAGGTCGCCTTCGGCCGGCCGGCCGGCCCATGACGCCGGCCGGCTCCGCCGCTGCAGAAGCCATGACGCCGCCCCCTCCCAGAGGGCGTGAATCAGGATGCACAGCCACAGGTTCCGCAACAGGGCAAAGGTGGCGGTCAGGGCGAAGGTGCGCACGGCCCACCAGACCTCCTCCTCCGCTCCACCGGGTTGGCGGAGCCGGCCGGGAGCGCGGGGCCGGGCGTAGCGTTCGGCCAGTGCGAGCAGCATGCCGGCCCAGAGCCCCACCGTCGGGCCCCAGACGGCGATGGTCAGAGTGCGGTAGAGGGCCCAGGGCACCTCCTCGGCTGCCGCCCAGAGGAGCAGGAGGGGCCGGCCGGCCGGCCGCACCACCAATCGCCGCTGCCGTTCCAGAAGCAGCGGCGGCGGATCGCCCACCCGCAGGTAAGCTCCCCAGACGAGCCCCACCAGGAGCAGGCCGGCCCCGCCCAGCAGCCCTCCCCGGCCGATCTCGCGCCACCAGGAGAGGCCGGCCAGCCCCATCACCCCGGCATCGGCATAGCCCAGCACCAGGGCGGCATAGGGCAGCCCCAGGGCAGGAATCGTCGCCAGCACCTCGCCGGGGGATGGAGGGAAGGAACCGCCCTGGAGAAACCGGGCCACCACCTGCCCCGGGCGGCCCAGGCGGGGGAGCAGACGGCCGGCCCAGTCACCGAGGACGCTGAGGAGCCACAAGGCAACGACCCAGGGGAGCAGACCCAGCGCCTCGCGATTCAAAGCAGGCATCGCACCATACTCGGAGAACCGCTTTCAGGGGGCCAGGACGCAAGCCACCCCCACCGCGCCCGGTCCCACGTGGGTCGCCACCACCTGGCCGGCCGGCAGCACCACGATCTGCTCGCGGTCAAAGATGGGGGCCAGGCCGTCGGCCACACGCCGGGCCGCCTCCGGCGCATTGGCGTGCACCACCGCCACCCGCTCCAGCGGCCCCAGGTCGGCAACCCGCTCGACCAGCCGTTCCAGGCCGGCCCGCCGGGTACGCACCCGCTCCAGAGGGGCCGTCTCCCCCTCCTGCAGCGTCACCAGGGCACGGATGTCCAACAGCGCCCGCAAAAAGTCCTGCGCCCGGCCGATCCTGCCCCCCCGACGGAGATGCTCCAGGTCCTCCAGATAGGCCAGGATGCGCGTTCGCCAGGCGACCTCCTGGGCTACCTGGGCCACCTCCCCCAGGGAACGCCGCTCCCGGGCGGCCTCGGCCGCCGCGACGACGACCCAGCCCAGGGCCATCGAGAGAAGGCCCGAGTCCACGACCTGCACCTGGGCGTCCACCTGTTCGGCGGCCAGGAGGGCGGCCTGACAGGTGCCGCTGAGCCCTGACGCCAGATGAACCGAGACGACCTCTCCCCCGCCTCCTGCCGCCCGCTCGTAGGTACGACGGAACTCACCCACCGGTGGTTGTGACGTTGAGGGCAAGTCACCCGCCTCCAGACGGCGGTAAAACTCCTCGTCAGGCAGGTCCAGACCGTCCCGGTAGGACTCCTCGCCAAAGTGCACCCGCAGGGGCACGACAAGGACCCCCAGGCGGTCGGCCCACTCCTGGGGCAGGTCGGCGGTGCTATCGGTGACCAGGCGAACGCGCCGTTTTCCCGGCACCTCAGTCCTCCTCGTACACGGCCACCGCCATACTGCCCGGGCCGAACAGGGAGCCCAACAGCGGCCCATAGCGGGTCACGATCACCTTTTTGCGCGGGTAGATCAGGTCAATCCGCTCCAGCAGGCCCTCGACATCCTCACTGCTGCTGCTGTAGAGGATCGAAATCGCCCGCATTTCCGGAAAGTCCTCGATAAAACTGTAGAGGCCGTCCAGTGCCCGCAGGCGGGTGCGCGGCCGCTCATAGACCAGGAAGGTGCCTTCGTCCAGGACCAGAAGTGGCTTGGTGCGGACGAGCATCTGCCCCTGCTGCGGGGCAAGCAGGCCACTCCGCCGCAGGGTGGCCACATCCTCGCACAGGACGAGCATGTGGCTGTGGCGGGCCATCCAGTGCACCCGGTCTATGACCTCCTCCACGCCAAAGCCGGCCCGGGCGGTGCGGGCGGCCTCGATGACGACAAAGCCCAAGGCCATCGAGACGGAGAGGGAATCGAACGTTTCCACCCGACAGGTTGAAGGGGGCAGCGCGGCGCGGGCCCGGTTGGCCATCATGAAGGTGTCGCTCAGCAGGCTGGAGGTATGGATGGAAAGGATGGCTTCACACTCATCCCCCAGTCGTCGGTAGAGTTTTTCCAAGACCTCCTCGCCAGGAGGTATAATGCGCGGCCATTCCCCCTGTCCCAGGCGGGCGTAGAACTGTTCCGTGTCCATATCAATGCCGTCCCGATAGACCTGCCGGCCAAAGCGGATGCTCTGGGGAACCACCACGATGCCCAACTGCCGGCGGATATGGGCGGGGATATCGGCTGCGCTGTCGGTAACGATCCAGATTTTTGCCATAACCCTTTCCTATGCTTCCATCACCAGGGCATCCTCACTCGCCGGAGAGGATATAGCGGTAGTAGGGTTGTCCCCCATAGATCAACTCGATCTCCTGCTCTGGGTAGGCCTGCAGCAACTGCTCCTGCAGGGCCTGGGCTTCCTGTTCAGCAACATCCTCACCGTAATAGATCGTGATCAACTCCAGGTCCTCCGCTCCCATCCGATGCAACAGTTCGGCAATCACGCCCTGCTCATCCTCCCCGGCCACCTCCAGCACCCCGTTGAGCAGGCCGATCACCTGCCCCTCTTTTACCTCAATCCCGTCCACGGTGGCATCCCGAACGGCCCAGGTAACCTCGGCCGTCTGCACCTGCATCGCCGCCTGTTCCATCGCGGCGACGTTGGTCTCCAGGTCAGCCTCGTAGTTCATCGCCACCAGCGCGGCAATGCCTTGGGGGACCGTTTCGGTCGGAATCACACGGACATCTTTGCCCGAAAGCGCTGCCGCCTGTCGAGCGGCCATGACGACATTTCCGTTATTGGGCAAGAGGATAATCTCGTTTCTGGGGAGGGTCTCGATGGCGCGGAGGAGTTCCTCCGTGCTCGGGTTCATCGTCTGTCCGCCGGCCACGATGGCGGCTGCACCCACACTTTTCAGCACCTCCGAAAGGCCCTCGCCGGGCGAAACGGCAATGACCGCCACCGGTTGGGCGGCCGCCTCGGCGACAAGGGGAACCTGGGGCACCTCCCGCCGGGGCGACAGTTCGGCCCGCTGCTCATCCATGTTGGCAATTTCGATCTGATGAAGCGAACCCAGCCCCACGGCATAGTTTAGAATCGTGCCGGGGTACTCGGTGTGGACGTGCACTTTGATCATGCGGTCATCCCCGGCAATCACGGCCGAGCGGCCCAGGCTGGAGATCTGTTCCCGTACCGTCTCCACGTCCAGACCCTCGCCGCGGAGGATAAAGTTGGTGCAGTAGCCAAACTCCTCCGGGCCGTGGACATCCACAAAGGCCACCTCTTCGGGAAAGGGCACCTCCAGGCCGGCCATACGTTCCTCCAACTCGCCGGAAAGGTAGAGGTGGATGCCCTCCAGGATGACGGCCAGCCCCTGGCCTCCGGCATCCACCACGCCGGCATCCTTCAGGATGGCCAGCAAGGTGGGCGTGCGCTCCACCGAGGCCCAGGCGGCCTCGACCACCTCCCGCAGGACGTAGAGCAGGTCGCTTTCCCGACGGGCGGCCACCGTCGCCGCCTCGGCAGCATCGCGAATCACGGTCAGAATCGTGCCCTCCACCGGTTTGCTCACCGCCCGATAGGCGGTCTGCACTGCCAGTTGGAGTGCCTCGGCCAAGAGTGCGCCGTCAAAGGTGTCGTGCCCCTCCATGCCACGGGCCAGCCCACGGATAATCTGGGAGAGGATCACGCCCGAGTTGCCCCGCGCTCCCATCAGGGAGCCGTAGGAGAGGGCCAGCGCCACCTCGCCGGCCGAATGGGTCGGTTTGCCCTTGACCTCCTCCAGGGCCGCCTCCATCGTCAGCAGCATGTTCGTGCCGGTGTCCCCATCAGGCACGGGAAAGACGTTCAGGGCATTGATCCCGGCCGCGTGCACGCTCAACCAGGCCGTAGCCCCGCGGAAGGCATCCTGCAGGCCGGGACCGTCACATGGCCCCCGCGGAGGAGCCTGCAGATCGTACACCGTCCCTACGGTCCTGGATGAAGGTCTCTTTGAACCGGGTTTCTGTTCCAACCCCACACTCCTTAATCTGGTTATCCGCTCATCTGTCGATGGTGGAACCGACGCCTTGGCCGGAAGAGGCCCCCACCTTACGCCTTTTATTCCGAACCGACGAGGTGAATCTCCTGCACATTCACATTCACCTGGCCGACGGGGACGCCCAGGGCCTGCTCCACGGCGAACTTGACCGTCGCCATCACATTGCGGGCCACCTCGGAGATGCGCGTGCCATACTCCACGACGATGTAGAGGTCCAGCGTTACCTGTCCGCCATCAATGCGCACGACAACGTCTCCCTCGTCGCGCATCTCGCTCAGTGCGCGGGTCGAGACCCCTTTGCGGCGGCGTGTGGCCAACCCGACAACGCCGTAGCACTGCAGCACCGCCTCCTCGGCGATGCGGGCAACGACCTGGGGAGAGACCTCAACTCGGCCCATTGAATCCTCACTCATCAACCCCATAGAATCCTGCTCCTTTGTCTATCAAACCGCAACCAGGCACGAGAGGATTGTACTCACCTCGACTTGATTTGTCAAGACCTTTAACCTGTGGTATAATAGTATCTTGTGAACAATAAAGACAGGGGGTATGCTGATGCCCGGTAAATGCGACATGTGCGGTAAATCGCCACAGTTCGGTCATAACGTCAGTCACTCCAAGCGGCGCACCAATCGGCGGTGGCGGCCCAACACACAAAAGCGCACCGTCATGATTCAGGGTCGGCCGGTGCAGATGAACCTGTGCAGCCGTTGTCTGCGCACCCTGTACAAGGCCCGCTGAGCCCTATTATAGCCGATCTCCCCGCCACTGGCAATAGTTTTTATGTCAACATCCCGTTCTTTTTAGGGAAATCCTCCGGGCAGGGACCCAACTGAAGCACCCGCTCCACCCCGGCATAATCAGGCCACATCCGCACGGGCAGGTCAGGCGATTCTCGGACCAGCGCCCGCACCGCTTCAGACTGGCCATCACCCACCTCCAGCAGGACAAAGCCCCCGGGTCGCAGATAGCGTGCGGCCTGGGGCAACAGCCGTCGGTACAGGGCCAGCCCATCGGCCCCGCCGTCCAGGGCCAGGCGCGGCTCGTAGGCGGTAATCCCTTTCGGCAGCATCTCCCAGATGGTGTAGGGCAGGTTGGAGAGGAGCAGGTCCACCGGCTCGGGCAGGGGGGCACAGAGGTCGCCCTGGAGGAAACGGACCTGCTCCGCCACCCCATACCGGCGGGCGTTCTCCACGGCCAGTTCCAGGGCCTCGGCGGAGAGGTCGGTGGCGTAGATGCGGGCGGCCGGGAGATGACAGGCCAGAGCGATGGCGATGCAACCGCTGCCGGTGCCAATGTCGGCGATGCGCAGGGCCGGCCGGCCAAGCGCGCGGGCGCAGTCCAGCGCCCGCTCGACCAGCACCTCGGTCTCCGGCCGGGGGATGAGCACCCGCCGGTCCACCAGAAAGGTCAGGCCGAAGAACTCCTTCCGGCCGGTCAGGTAGGAGACCGGCTCTCCGGCAGCCCGCCGCTCCAGGAGGACACGGTAGGCCTGTTCCTCCGGCTCGCCCAGTGGTTCCTCCCGCCGCGTGTAGAGGTCCACCCGCCGCCGGCCCAGGCAATGGGCCAGCAGCACCTCGGCGTCCAGGCGGGCACTGGGGGAACCGTTTTCGCGCAGGTAGGTGGTGGCCCGGCGCAGGGCCTCGGCGATGGTCATGTTCCACTCGCCTCCGGCGACTTTTCGGCCTTCACGCTTTCCCCCCTACGGCCTGTACCCACAGGGCGTCCAGGAACCCCAGGACCCTGTCCTCGGCTTGGAACAGGAAACCGGACTCGGGCGAATCTCGGCCGGTGGGGAGAACGGCCCCCGTACCTCTCGGAATTGCCGAGTTGTCCCTACAAGCAAGGCCTCGGTCAGACCGTGCTCCTCGTCCGGTCGCTTGAGGAGGGCGTCCTGATCGGGTTCGATGTAGACCTGCTTGCGCATCTTGGTAGCCATATTTCCCCCTCAACTGTCAGGTGCTTCGATGTACATCAGATTATACATCATAGCAGCCTAGAGGTTAAGTGATTCGCCCGGTGGGCGCTGCGGCTCTTCAGCGGAGGGAAATGCCTTGCCCTACCGACTGCCTGGCCATCCTTCCGTGCCCTCCTCCAGCAGGCGGAGCAGATTCTCCCGCCTGAGCAGGCCCAGATCGGCACTCGGCACGAGTAGGGGGCGCACGTCGTCCAGAACCCGCTCCCAGTCGAGCCGCCGGAGCCGGTCGTGGATGACGAGCCGCCAGTTCGCGGTAGTCAGGGCCGGGCCGGCCCAGCCGCTCTGCCGCAGCGCATTGTTCAGCAGCGTCAGGTTGGGCGGCGGCCAGTCCGGGTCGCTGAGGTACCAGAGCAGGTCGTAGAGGTCACGCCCCTTGGTGTACGCTCGCTGCAGGAGGGCGTGCAGTTTTCCGGCAAAGAGCGAGGCCCGGTCGTGATGCTGAATCTGCAAGATCACATAGCGTCGGATTACGGTCGTGGTCAGGCCGGCTCCGGCCGGCGGGTTCGTATCCACCTCCACCCTGACCGCCAGCACCTCGTTCCGGTGAGGCGAAAGGCCCAACTCGTAGAGCAGGCCGGGAAAGCGAACGGACGCACTGTGCACCGACCTGCGGTCTCTGACCCGCAGGTCCACCGTGTAGCCCTCGGCCGCGAACTCGGAGCGAATCGCCCGCAGGTAGGCACGGAGATCGTACCGGTCTCTGACCCGCTCCAGGGAAAAATCCAGGTCCTCCGAGTAGCGCGGGCTGGCGTAGAGGAAGCGGAGCGCGGTGCCGCCGTGAAAGGCCAGCGGAATCATCGCCCCGGCCCGCTGCAACGCGCCTAGGATGCGGGACTGGAGGTACTCGCGGGCGACGTTGCGCCCCTCCGGGAGGGCAGGCGCCGCCCGAACCCGTTCTGCCAAGTATTCTTTCATAGCCGCTCGTACTCCTCGGCCTCCACACGGGCCAGTTCGAGCACACGGTCGGCCACGCGCCGCAGTTTCGGCTTGCCGGCCCGCTCAGCCAACTGCTGCAACCGGTCCAGGTTGAGACGCTCCAGTTGCTGCAGACGCAGTTCCTGCAGGTAGGCCAGGCTGTCCCCGCCGGGATGTAGATAGGCGAGATCGAGCAAGGCCTTTTCCGGTACGGCGAGGAAGGCATGCTGTCCTGGGCTTGTCTCAAGCAGACGGTAGCCGAAGAACAGTTCGCCCTTGATATGGTGAAACTGGTAGGCCCCCAAGGGCGTCTCCCATCGGCCGGGCCGCGCTGTGGTGACGCTGGTGACCACCGGCACGACCTCCGGGATCAGTCCATAGTAGGACAGGGCTGCCTGCAGGCTGACATAGGAGCCGCGCACCATCCGGTTGGCGACCAGGAAGGGGTGGGGCCTGGTCTTTTGGAACGGCGGGGCCAGGGCATAGAGGCCCCGGCGCAACCGGTACAGCCGCCCCGCCCTGACCCAGCGGGACAACTGCCGGCGGAGATCGGCAGGATCCACCTCTCCGGCCAGGAGTACCCCTGTTTCAAAGACCGGTTCTTCAGCGACGATCTCGAGCAAGTGTGTAAATTCCATACGCATATTATACCCAAGATGGCAAGTTATTGCAACAAAATACCTGGCGGCGAGGGGGACGTCCTTGCCTACCCCACCGGCGGAGCCAGACGCACGCCCAAAGAGTTGCTCCCCTACCGCCCCGGCACGGTAGGGGAGCCAGGAGAGAGAAAGGAGAGAGGGGAACAACTATGAGGTTGTTTCACCGATACAACGCATGACCCCTCAAAAAAGTTCCACCTGGAGCCCCCGCCGGCCCAAAATCTCCACAACTCGCCGGTCCAGACGGGACATAGGTAGGTCGGCGGCCTCTTCCGGCGTCACCCAGCGCAGGTCCGCGCACTCCAGCGGGCGCGGCCGGCCGGCCAGCGGCCGGCAGAAAAAGAGGTGCAGGGTCACACGAAAATGGGTGTAGGCGTGGCGCAACGCGGCCACCTTTTCCCCCACGGCCACCTCCAGCCCCAACTCCTCGGCGATCTCCCGGCGAAGGCAGTCGGCCAGCGATTCGCCCTCCCGGCAGGTCCCGCCGGGAAACTCCCACAGCCCGCCCAGCATGTCCTCCGGCCGACGTTGGGCCAGGAGCACCCGTTCCCCCTGCACAATCACCGCCGCCGTGACGGTGCGGTGGGGCAGGGGGGCACGCTTGCGACGCAGCGGGACCTCCTCTTCGGCCCCCTCCCGGTGCGCCCGGCAGAGGTCGGCCAGGGGGCAGTCTCCACAGCGAGGCCGGCGCGGCAGGCAGAGCGTCGCCCCCAACTCCATCAGCGCCTCGTTGACCCGGCCGGCCTGCCCCGCAATGAGCAGTGCCCGCGCCGTCGCCCAGAGGTCGCGCTGTACCGCCGGCCGGCCGGGGTCCTCCCGCAAAAGCGCCAACCGGCAGAGCACCCGCCGGACGTTCCCGTCCAGCACCGGTTCGTCCTGTCCAAAGGCCAGGCTGAGAATCGCCCCCACAGTGTACGGCCCAATCCCCGGCAGGGAAAGGAGGTCATGCCGGTTCGTCGGCAACTCCCCGCCAAACTTCTCCACCGCCTGCCGGGCGGCCGCGTGCATGGAGCGGGCACGGGCGTAGTAGCCCAGACCCGCCCACGCCTTCAACACCTCCTGTTGCTCGGCGGCGGCCAGGGCCTGGATGGTGGGGAACCGCTCCAGGAAACGGCGGTAGTAGGGCACGACCGTCTCCCGGCGGGTCTGTTGGAGCATCACCTCAGACACCCAGACGCGGTAGGGATCGTGCTCGCCGCGCCAGGGGAAGGGGGTCAGGGCAGTCTCGGCCCAGGCGAGCAGCCGCCGGCCGGTCTCGGCACAGACCTCGGGGGGGAGCAACGACCGGCCGGCCTTGGGGGTCGTCATGCCGGCTTTTCCCCCGGCCCCTCCCCGCCGATCAGCCGGGTCAGGTGCACCTGGGTGGGATAGGGCATCTCGATGCCTTCCCGGGTCAGCGTCTCCACGACGCGCCGGCGCAGTTCGCGGGCCACGGCCCACTGCCGACCGGGGACCGTCTTGACCAGGAGGAGCAGCGCAATATCGCTCTCCCGCAGGTCATCCACCCCCGAGACCTGCGGTTCCTCCAAAATCTCCTGCTGCCAGACCGGGTCGGCGGCCAGTTCCCGGCCCACCTCTTCCAGAACGGCGATGGTCCGCTCTAGGTCGCTTTCGTAGGCCACCCCCACCCGGAGGAGCACCCGGGCCCAGTCCCGCGTCTTGTTCGAGACGACGCGCATCTCGCCGTTGGAGACGATGTGGACGGTGCCGTCGAGATCGCGGAGGGTGGTCGCCCGCAGGGTCATCTCCTCAACCGTCCCCGAGACGCCGGCCACCTCGATGACGTCGCCGATGGCGAACTGGTCCTCGAGCAAGATAAAGAGGCCGGCCCAAATGTCCCGCACCAGCGTCTGCGTCCCCAGACTCAGGGCCACCCCGACCACCCCTGCCCCGGCCAGCAGCGGCCCCACCTGGATGCCCAACTCCCACAGGGCCATCGTCCCGGCGACGACCACGACCAGAAAGAGGACCAACCCGTCCAGGACGCGCTGAATCGTCCGGGCCCGCTGTTCCCATTCCTGCCGCCGCAGGGGGTCGGCCTCGACCTGCCGGGCGATGAGCCAGGTACCCAGTTGACGGGTCAGCCGGCGCAGCAGGCGGACGGCCAGATAGGCCCCCACCCCGATCAGGAGCAGGCGCAGGCCGTGGGTGCGCAGCCAGAGCCAGACGGTCTGTGTCCAGGTCATCTTGCCCTCCTTTACTCCAGCGGCCGGCCCTGGGCCAGTCGCTCGGCGTACTGGCGGCGGTAGTACTCGCGGTACTCACCGCTCTTGATCTTGCGCCACCACCACTCGTTCTCCACATACCAGCGCACCGTCTTTGCCAACGCCTGGGCAAAGGTATGCCGCGATTCCCACCCCAGGGCCCGAATCTTGCCGATGTCCAGGGCGTAGCGACGGTCGTGGCCGGGCCGGTCAGCCACAAAGTGGATCAGCGAGTGCGGTTTGCCCAAAAGGTCCAGGAGCATCCGGGCCATTTCGATATTTCGCGTCTCCACCCCGGTGCCCAGGTTGTAAATTTCCCCCGGCTTGCCCAGGTGCAGGACCACGTCAATCCCCTCGCAGTGGTCCAGGACGTACTGGTAATCCCGCATCTGGGTGCCGTCGCCGTAGAGCGGCAGCGGTTCGTCGTCTAGGGCGTTGGTGATAAAGAGGGGCACGACTTTTTCCGGATACTGGTAGGGGCCGATATTGTTCGAGCCCCGGGTGATTGTCACCGGGACGCCGAAACTGGTGTGGTAGGCGATGCAGAGGAGGTCCCCGCCGGCCTTGGAGGCCGAATAGGGGCTGCGCGTGTGCAGGGGATCGGTTTCGCGGGCCCGGCCCTCCATGACCTCCCCATAGACCTCGTCGGTGGAGACCTGGTGCATCCGCTCCAGGCCGAACTCTTTGGTCGCTTCCAGGAGGACGTAGGTCCCCTGAATGTCGGTCCGGATGAACTCGTCCGGTTCCATCAACGAGCGGTCCACGTGGGTGGCGGCAGCAAAGTTGACGATGGTGTCAATCCGGTGCGCCTGGACGACCTGGCGCACCCGATCGGCGTCGCAGATGTCTCCCCGGATGAAGGTGTAACGGTCGGCAAACTGTTCGGCCACGTCGCGGAGGTTGTCCAGGTTGCCGGCGTAGGTCAGTTTGTCATAGACGACCACGCAACAGTCGGGGTAGTGCTGCAGGATGTAGCGGGTAAAGTTCGAGCCGATAAAGCCGGCCCCGCCGGTGATCATCAGGTTGCGCATTCCCCCTCCTCTTTATTGTGCATTGCCCAGAATCCCCACCCGGCTGTAATCCCCGAGCATAAAGCGCAGGGCGCGGGGTTTGAGTGGGGAACGGGTAATCTCGACGTGCCGGCCGATCAGGCTGTCCTCAATCCGCTGGCCGATCTGCACCCGGCAGTGCTCCAGGATGATACAATGCTCGATCTCGCTGTCCACAATTTCGCAATGATGATAGACGCTGCTAAAGGGGCCGATGTAACTGTTGACGATGCGGGTGTACTCGCCGATAATGGCCGGTCCCCGGATGACGCTGTTGATCACTTCGGCCCCCTTCTCGATGATCACCCGCCCGTCCAGCCGCGACGCGCTGTCCACAAAGCCGTCGTTGCGCGGCTCGATCTCTTCCAAAAGGAGACGGTTGGCGTCCAGCATGTCCTCCATCTTGCCCGTGTCAATCCAGTAGCCCTCGTGGATGTAGGGGTAGACGGTGTAACCATGGTCCATCAGGTACTGGATGGCATCGGTGATCTCCAACTCTCCTCGCCAGGAGGGCCGAATCGCGTGGACCGCCTCAAAGATGTTGTGGTCGAACATATAGATACCCACCAGGGCCAGGTCGCTGGGCGGGTCGCGGGGCTTTTCTACCAACCGAACGACCCGGCCCTCTTCCAGGACGGCCACCCCGAACTGCTCCGGATTGGGCACGCGGGTCAGGACGATCTGGGCATTCCAGTCGTTCTCGGCGAACTGCCGGACCAGCCGGGTAATGCCTCCTTCGATGACATTATCCCCCAGGAACATCACAAAGTCGTCAGGCCCCACATAGTCCGCGGAAATCTTGACCGCGTGAGCCAGCCCCAGTGGTTCGGGCTGGGGGATATAGGTCACTTTCGCCCCCCAGCGGGCGCCGTCCCCGACGGCGTCCCTGATCTCGGCGGCCGTGTCGCCCACCACGATGCCCAGGTCGGTGATGTCGGCCTCGACAAGGGCCTCGATCACGCGAAAGAGCACCGGTTTGTTGGCGACCGGGACGAGTTGTTTGGCCCTGGTATAGGTGATCGGGCGCAAGCGAGTTCCTTTTCCTCCACTCAGAATCAGACCTTTCATCAAGAGTGCCTCCTCAAACGGGTTCCGTCCGCTCCAGGTACCTGGACGGCCCGCATTGTACTACATCCCGTTCGGAGGTGCAACCGTTCCGGCCGGCAAAGGTCTCCGCGGCGCTGTCCCACCGACCGCGGGGAGACCCGGTCCCCGGCAATTCCGGCGGCATCCGACGAAACCCTGAACGCCCCTGCCGCGGGGAACGACCGCCTGCAGTTTCCGGTAACCGGAGAGGCCCTGGCAGGTCGCAGAGAGGGCAACAAAAAGTGGGCGACACTGGATTTGAACCAGTGACCTCTTCCGTGTGAAGGAAGCGCTCTCCCGCTGAGCTAGTCGCCCGACAGGTGCATTATACCACAGACCTTTTCAAGATGCAAACGTTGCGCACCAGAGAAGGTTATAGTACAATACACCTGTCCTGGAGGACAAGGGGCGTTCTCCAATCGGTCACGGTGAGGACAAGGAGGTCAACGAATGGAACCGATTCGCGAGTCGTTCTGGAACATGCCCCCGGCAACCCAATGGCTCCTTTACGGGGGGCTTTTTATTGCCCTCCAGATAATGGTCTACGGCCTGGTGCGGCGCGTCTCCCTCTGGAAAGAGGGGCAACCCAGTCTGCGCTGGGACCGCCTCGGAGAGCGGTTGAAGGGGGTCATTGTCTATGGGTTGGGACAGGTCAAGGTGGCCAACGAGGCCTTTCCCGGCATCATTCACCTGAGCATCTTTTTCGGGTTTCTAGTCCTCTTGATCGGGACCGCGCTGATCTTTGTCAACGATGACATCCTCCACCCGATCTGGGGCCTACGCTTTGTGCGCGGGCCCTTTTATCTGGGGATGGAGACGGTGTTGGACCTGCTGGGAGCCGTCTTTCTCCTGGGCATCATCCTGGCGCTGGTGCGTCGCTACATCCTCCGCCCCCGCCGGCTGGAGAACCGCCCGGACGACGCCATCACCCTGACCCTGCTTCTCCTGATCGGCATCGGCGGGTTCGTCCTGGAGGGGTTGCGGCTGGCCGTGGAGCCGGTGGAGTGGTCGGCCTTTTCCCCGATTGGCCATGCCCTGGCCCAACTCTTTCTCTCGGCCGGCCTAGCCGAAGCAAGCGCGCGCCTGCTCCATCAGGTGCTTTGGTGGGTCCACGCCGTTCTGGCCCTGGGCTTTATCGCCATGCTCCCCTACACCCGTCTCTTTCACCTGATCAGCACGCCGCTGAACATCTTTTTCCGTCCGCCGGAGCCGGCCGGGGCCCTTCCCAAGATCGAGGATATCGAAGAGGCCGAGATTCTGGGCGCGGCCGAACTGGCCCATCTGCCGAAAAAGCGGCTCCTGGATTACGAGTCCTGCACCCGCTGCGGCCGTTGTGAGGATGTCTGCCCGGCCTTTCTCGCCAGTCAACCCCTCTCCCCCCGCCGCCTGATTCTCGACCTGGACGATTTCATGCTCCAGCGCGGCCAGGCACCCTTACTGGGAGCCGAGGGGCGACCCTTTCCCAAGACCGACCTGGAACTCCCCGGTGGGGTCATTGACACCGAAACGCTCTGGGCCTGCACGACCTGCATGGCCTGTATGGAACGTTGCCCCGTCCTGATTGACCACATCGGCACGATCGTCGAACTGCGCCGTCACCTGGGGCTGTGCACCGGCGACATGCCGGGCACCCTCTGCGACGCCCTCTCCCGGATGAACCGGGCCGGCAACCCCTACGGCCAGCGCGGCAGCCGGATGGAGTGGGCCGAGGGGCTGGACGTCCCCCTCATCTCCGAAACGGGCGAGAGCGACCTCCTCCTCTGGGTCGGCTGCGCCGGGGCCTACGACCCGCGCAACCGCCAGGTCCTCCGCGCCTTGGTCGAACTGCTACAACGGGCCGGCCTCTCCTGCGCCGTCCTGGGCGATGAGGAGCGGTGCTGCGGCGACTGGGCCCGCCGGGCCGGCGAGGAGTACCTCTTCCAGACCCTGGCCCAGGCCAATATCGAGACCCTCCAGCAGTACCGCTTCCGCGCCATTCTGACCGCCTGCCCCCACGGCTACAACACGCTGCAGAACGAGTACCCCCAGTTCGGCGGCGAGTTCGAGGTCTGGCACCACAGCACCCTGCTGGCCCGCCTGATCCAGGAGGGCCGGCTGCAGCCTTCCCGCCCGTGGGAGCCGGGAACGGTCGCCTACCACGACCCCTGTTACCTGGGGCGCTACAATGGCATCCTGGAGGAACCCCGTCGGGCCCTCCGCGCCATCCCCGGCCTGCGCCTGGTCGAGCCGGCCCATCACGGCCGGCAGGGGCTCTGCTGCGGCGGCGGCGGGGGCAAGATGTGGATGGAGGAGGAGCCGGACAAGCGGGTCAACCAGGTCCGCCTGAAGGAACTGGAGGCCGCCGGCGCGACCACGATCGGTGTAGCCTGCCCCTACTGCCTGAGCATGCTCGATGACGCCGTCAAGGTGCGCGGCCTGGAGGAGCAGATCGGCGTCTATGACCTGGCCGAGATCGTGGTCCGGTCGCTTCGGTAAGGGTCTGTCCGGAAACGACCGGAGGGCGGGCTTTCCGGCCCGCCTGGAGGGCCTGGAGCGGCTGTCCAACAGGGTTTCGGGATCGGTTCTAAGGCAAATGGCCGGTTCGCCCGACCGGGGTCGGTGAGCGACCTGTCCCGCCCTGTCGCTGATGGGCCGGGCGTCTGGGCGGTATCTGACAAGGGCGAGGTGCGCGATGACACTCGAGATTCGGCCGGCCCGACCGGAAGACAAAGAGGCAGTGGCCGCCTTTTGCGCCCATATCTGGGAAGGACATGACTACATCCCCCAGGTGTGGGACCACTGGCTGACCGACCCGGAGGGGGTCCTGCTCGTTGGCACTTGGGAGGACCGGCCGGTCTCGGTCGTGCGGGCTTGCTTTTACACCCCCGGGGAGGCCTGGCTGGAGGGGATGCGGGTGGACCCGGCCTACCAGGGCCGGGGGATCGCCACGGCCGTCTTTCGCCGGCTGGTCGAGGTCCTGGAGGAGCGGGGGGCGTGGGTGGCCCGCCTGCTGACCACCTGGCGGAACGTCTCGGTCCATCGAATGTGCGCCCACCTGGGCTTTCGCCTGCTCTTCCGGGCGCGGGGTCGCTCGCGGCTGTTGGAGGTGGGCCGGCCAGGGGGCATCCGCCCGCTGGAGGAGGACGAGTTCGACCTGGCCCGGTCGCTACTGCAGCGGCAAGGGGTTGCTGCCCGCAAGACCTCCTCCTTCCTGGAGGCGACGCACACCCTCTACGCAGTCGGGGGAGGGGTATACCTCTCCTTGAGCGCGGGCCGCCTGCGGCAGCACCTGGCCGAGGGCCAGGTCTGGGTCTGGGAGGAGCGGGGGCAGCCCCGCTCCATCGCCGTGGTCACCCCGCACCGCTGGGGCCGGCCGGGCACCTACCAGGTCGGCATCCTGGAGGGGCCGACGGGGGCCTGCGGCGCCCTCCTCGACGCCCTGGTGCGCCGCGAGCAGGTCCCGCCGGCCGAGGACCCCGAACGTCCACCGATGGTGCGCATCCACATCCCCCAGGGGGTACCCCGCCTGCACCGGGCGGCGGCAGCGGCCGGCTACCGCTTCCCCCCCGGCTGGCGCGGCGAGATGTGGCTCTTTGAGCGGGTGCTGAGGTCGGACGGCGATGAATCGGTCTAGTGGGTCGGGCCGCCGCAGGTGGTGGGACTGGGCAAGAGATTGCTTCCCCGCCGGGCAAAGCCGGCCGGCGGGCATGGGGCCACCGGGGACAACCGGCCGGTTACCCCCGCCGGTCGTCGTTCTTTTGCTTATCCTGGCTACCGCCTGCACCCCCTTTCCGGCCGCTCCGACGGCGACTCCACCTCCCACCGTCCCCCCCTCTCCCACCCCCCGGCCGACCCTCACTCCGACGCCCACTCCGACGCCCACTCCCCCCCCCACTCCCACCCCCACTCCGACGCCCGAACCGACCCCCCTGCCTGCGGTCGAATGGCTACGCCAGGGGGATGCCCTGCTGGCCGACGGCGATTATGAGGGGGCCCTGCGCCTCTACCAGGAGGCCCTGAACCGCCATACCGGCACCCCCTTCGGAGACGAGGCCGGCCTGCGCCTGGCCCAGACCTACCTGGAGATGGGCCGGCCGCTCTCGGCCACCCAGGCCCTGGCCCCCCTCTACGAGCAGATGGCGGAACCGCTGCGCCATCAGGCCGATTTCCTCCTGGGCGAATCGTATCGGGCAGCGGGCAACTGCCTGCTGGCAATCCCCTACTACCGGGCCTACCGCGAAGGAGGAACGCTCCTGGACGACCTGATCGCGGAGCGACTGGCCTGGTGCCACCGGGCCCTGGGGGACCATGCCGGGGCAGCGGAGGAGTTTGCCCGTGCGGCCGGCCCCTACCGCTCCCTCTCCGATCAGGCCTCCATGTTGGAAGAGGCCGCCCGGGAACTGCGCGACCTGGGAGAGAGCGACGCCGCCCTGGCCCGCTACGAGCAGATTCTGGCCCTGGCGAGCAAAGAGTGGTACCGGGCGACGATCCTCTCCATGATGGGGGAGACGCTTCAGGAGGCCGGGCGGACGGAGGAGGCGGTAGCCCGTTGGCAGGAGGCCCTGAACGGCTACCCCGACACCACGGCGGCCTCCTGGGCGGCCGACGCCCTGCTCAACGCCGGGGCCGAGGTGGACGCCTATGCTGCCGGTCGGGCCTATCGGGCGGCCGGCCGGCCTCTGGACGCCGTCTCTTGGCTCGAGACCGCCCTGGAACGCGGCCTGGACGACCCCCAGGAGGTGCGCTACACCCTGGCCCAGGCCCGCGCCGAGGCCGGCGACCTGGAGGGCGCACTGGCCGACCTGGATGCCCTCCTGGAAGAGACCCCGGACGATGCCGACCTCCTCCTGGAAAAGGGGCGGCTTCAGGGCACCTACGGCTCGATCGCCCAGGCCCTGCGAACCTACCATGACCTGGTGGAGCAGTTCCCTGAGCGGAGCGAGGCCGGCGAGGCGCTCTGGCGGGCCGGGCAACTCCTGGAGCGGCAGCGGCACGATGAAGAGGCGGTCGCCGAGTACGACGCCCTGGTAGAGCGCTACCCGGAGCATGCGCGGGCGGAGGAGGCAGCCTTTCGGGCCGGCCTGCTCCTCTACCGGCAGGAGCGATTCAACGAGGCGGCCGGCCGCTGGAGCGGAAACAGCCCGCGGGCGGCCTATTGGCGGGGCCTGGCCCTGATGCGGGCCGGCCGGCCGGAGGAGGCCCACACCGCCTGGACGGAGGCCGCCGCAGGCCAGGACTACTACGCCGACCGCGCCCGCCAGGCCCTGGTCGGTGAGGACACCTTTGGCCGCTTCAGCGGACTGCCGGTGTGGGAAGATGAGGAGAAACTGCGCCGTCAGGCCGAGGCCTGGCTCGCCGAACGCTGGAGTGGCCCCTTTAGCACGACCCTGCCCCTGACCGTGCGCCAGCACCCCCTCTTTGGTCGGGGCGAGGAATGGCTCTCCCTGGGGCAGGCCCGCCAGGCCCGTCAACCCTTCTCTGCCCTGGTGGAGGCGTTTCGCAATGACCCCGCCGCCCTCTACGCCCTGGCCCACCACCTACGACAGGAGCGACTCTACGCCCTCTCGATTCAGTGCGCCTCCCGTATTGCCAAACTGGCCGACCTGGAACCCGAGGAGATGCCCCCCTATCTCCAGCAGATGCTCTACCCCATCCCCTATGCCCACATCGTCGTCTCCCAGGCCCAGGCGAACGGCTTGGATCCGTTGCTCCTCTTTGCCCTGATCCGCCAGGAGAGCCTCTTTGACCGCTACGCGACCTCCTGGGCACAAGCCCGTGGGCTGACCCAGGTCATCCCCTCCACCGGCGAGTGGATTGCCGGGGCGTTGGGGGTGAATCCGTTTCGCGTAGAGGACCTCTACCGCCCGGTGGTCAGCATCCGCTTTGGGGCCTGGTACCTGGCCCAGCAGGTACAGACCTTTGAGGGGCAGGCTATTCCTGCACTGGCCGCTTACAACGGGGGGCCGGGAAATGCCCTCCGCTGGGCCGCCGACCAGACCCCGGTCGCCGACCTGGACCTCTTTGTCGAGGAGATTGACTTTACCGAGACGCGGGGATATATCGAGCGAATCTATTCCTCTTACTGGTACTATCGGCGGCTCTACGGCCAAGACTGACCGAACCGGGACCTGGCGGTCGTCAATCCAAGTCTGCCGGGGTTGCGAGACGGAACCGACCAACCAGGCCCGGCAACCCGCCGATGCCCTACTCGCCTCCTCCAAACGTCCTAAAGACGATCGGGACGGCCGGCCCCAGGATGACCACAAACATGGAGGGAAAGATCAAAAAGACCATGGGAAAGAGCATCTTGATGGGGGCCTGGTGGGCCAACTCCTCGGCGCGCTGCCGACGGCGGATGCGCATCTGGTCGGCCTGCACGCGGAGGATCTTGGCAATGCTCACACCCAACTGGTCGGCCTGGATGATGGCGGCGATGAAAGAGGAGAGTTCGGGCACACCGGTACGGGCGACCAGGTCCCGGAGGGCATCGCGGCGGTTCTTGCCCAGGCGGACGTCGGTCAGGTAGCGCTCAAACTCTGTCGCCAGGTCGTTCTCCCACTTTTCCACCACCCGGGCGACGGCCAGGTCAAACCCCAGGCCGGCCTCCACACTGATCGTCAGAAGGTCAATGGCATCAGGCAGGGCCTTTAGAATCTCTTTCTGGCGCTTCCGGACCGTGTTGTTGAGCCAGTAGGTGGGCAAAAAATAGCCAAAGATGGCCAACAACAAGGTATAAAGAAGCCGCCTCTCCCCCTGCCCTTTGAAGAGGAAAAAGCCCAGCACACCGACGACCAGGGTAGTCACCCACTGCAGCACCATAAAGGCCCCTGGCTGCATATTCCCTGGATTTCCGGCCTGCTCCAACTTTTGACGCAGTCGCTCCATGGTCTGCCGGGGCATACGCCTAGAGATCGCATCCGAAATCCGGGCGACCAAGGGATCGAGAATGCGCTCCTTAAAGGGCCGCTGCAGTTCGATCTCTTCCAGCGTCATTGGTCGCTCGGCGAACCGGGTCAATCGCTCGGCGATCTCGTCCTTCTTCCCGCCTCCTCGCAGGCCCATCACAACCAGCAGGACGGCCAGGAGCAATACAACCACCAGGATACCAAGCGACATCGGCAACCTCCTCCTGCCCAGGATCGAATCTAGACCTCGATATTGACAATCCGCTGGATGATGACAAAGCCGATAGCCATCAGGATAAAGGCACAGATCGGCATGCAGATCCAACCCTCCTTACCTGGCTTGGCAAAAGGCGGCGGCAGGGCGGGAGTGAAAAGAGGTTTCATAAACTCGGGCGAGATGAAGGAAAGGATCACCCCCAAGGCGAAAGGAAGGGCCGCAACCACATAGCCCGAGATACGCTGCTGGGCCACCAGGACGCGAATCTCGCCCTTGATGCGGATGCGCTCCCGAATCGTATGGCCGATTGTATCCAGAATCTGGGCCAAGTTTCCACCGACCTCGTGCTGGATGTTAATCGCCGTAATCATCAGGTCGAGGTCGTCGCTGGGGACCCGTCGGAGCAGGTTGGCCAGGGCCTCCTGCGTGGAAAAGCCCAGGCCGACCTCCTGGATGACGCGGCGAAACTCTTCCGATACAGGGGGAGGGGACTCACGGGCGACCAGTTCCATGGACTGAAGCAAACTGTAGCCGGAGCGGAGCGAGTTGGCCAGGAGGGTAATGGTATCGCCCAACTGGTCGTTAAAGGCCCTGAGCCGCCGGCCCTTGGCCCGACGCACGGCGAATCCGGGTGCGAGCAGGCCGACAACGAACCCTCCGATGAGCAGGGCAACAGGGTTTTTCAACCCCCGGATGAAAAAGACCAGGTAGCCAATCCCCACGCCGGCAATGCAACTGATCACCCGCAAGGCCAGAAACTCGGCCACGGTGAACTTCCAGTTGGACTGGGCCATATCACGGCGGATGCGGCCGGCAAACCCCCGGTCGGCCACCGCCTGGTCAATCCGATCGGCCAGGGCAGAGGAGCGACGACCCTTGCGGCGCTTCCGGGCTTTCTCTGCCTCTGCCTGCCGGTCCCGGCCGGCAAAGCGGTCCAACCGCTCGTCCACATCACCCCGGGAGCGGCTGCCGAGAAAGCCAAAGACGATCAACAAGATCGCCAGCAACCCCCCACCGCCCAGGATCAGAACCTGCGTGTTCATATGCTTCTCCCCGCTCTAGCGAAAGCGATCGAGTGTGTACCCAAAAATCTCCGGCGGCAAGTAGATGCCCATCGTCTCAAACTTGTCAATGAACCTGGGCCGGACCCCGGTCGCCTTGTGCTCTCCGAGGACCTTACCATCCTTAACGCCGGTCACCTCAAAGACAAAGAGGTCCTGCAGGACAATCACATCTCCCTCCATACCTTGGACCTCGGTGATGCTGACGATTTTGCGGGTGCCGTCGCGCAACCGTTCCTGGTGGACGATCAGGTCCACGGCGGAGGCGACCTGCTCCCGAATCGCGCGCACGGGCAGTTCCATCCCGGCCATCAGCACCATCGTCTCCAGACGGGCCAGGGTATCGCGGGGGCTGTTGGAGTGCAGCGTGGTCAGGGAACCGTCATGGCCGGTGTTCATCGCCTGCAGCATGTCCAGCGCCTCTCCACCACGGCACTCGCCGACGACGATGCGCTCAGGGCGCATCCGGAGGGAGTTGATCACCAGGTCCCGGATGGTAATCTCCCCTTTGCCCTCGATGTTGGGTGGTCGTGACTCCAGAGTGACCACGTGCTCCTGGTGCAACTGCAACTCGGCAGCGTTCTCGATCGTGACGATGCGCTCATCTTCGGGAATAAAGGAGGAGAGCACGTTGAGCGTGGTCGTTTTGCCAGAGCCGGTACCGCCAGAGACGATAATGTTCAACCGCGCCTTGACACAGGCATCCAGAAACCTGGCAATCTCGGGGGTCATGGTGCCAAAGCGAATCAGGTCATCCACCGTAAAGGGCTCCCGGGAGAATTTGCGAATCGTGATCACCGGGCCGACCAGGGAGATCGGCGGGATGATAATGTTGACGCGGGAGCCATCGGGAAGACGGGCGTCCACATAGGGGGTGCTCTCATCCACGCGCCGGCCGATGGGGGAGACGATGCGGTCAATGATGCGCATGACGTGCTCGTCGTTCTCAAAGACGACATCGGTCTTGTGCAGTTTTCCCCCCCGCTCGATATAGACCTGCTTGGGGCCGTTGACCATCACCTCGGTGATTGTGTCATCGCGCAAGAGCGGTTCGATCGGCCCATAGCCCAGGATCTCGGCGGCAATCGCCTCAAAGAGTCGCAACCGCTCGGCCCGGCTGAGGATGATATTTTCCGTCTCCAGGATCGTGTTAAAGACTTCCTGGACCTGCTGCCGGACTTCGGCCGTCCGACTGAGGTCCAGCCTGGGGTCCAACTCGGAAAGCAACCGCTCCTGGACCCGCTTTTTAATCTCCTCAAAGGCACTCTTTTGCTGCGGGAGAGGGGACATTTTAACCCCGGCATCCCGCTGGGCAGCCGGCGGGACCGCCGGAGAGTCTGGTTTTTTCTCTTGAGGACCACCGATTCTACGCAACAGAGCCATGGCAGATCACCTCCAGGAGCAAGTTACGACGCGCTCCGCAAGCGGAAGAGTCCACCTTTCCGCTTTTCCTCTTTGGCAGGAACCTCACTGATTTCCGAGTCGCCCAACGACAGCAGGACCTGCTTGAGGAGTTGCTGAATTTCTTTGGCCACCTGGTTGCCCGGGTTGGCCAGGACCAGCGGAACCCCCCGGTTGATTGCGGCCCGCATCTCCCGCTGATCGCTGCCGATCTGGGCCAGCACCTCAAAGCGCAGGTTCCGCGAGACCTCCTGAATCGGAATCCCGTGACGTGGGTCTGCCTGTACCGCCACCAGGATAATCTTGCCCGGTGGATACTGCAACAGGTCGGCCACCTCCAGGAAAAGTTTGACATTTTTGATCGCGGACATTTCCAGGGTCGTCAACAGCAGGATGCGGTCAGAAAGGTCCAGAATCGCCAGCACCCGCTCCTGGAAGGAGGGCCAGGTGTCCACAAAGAGATAGTCAAAGTTCCGACGCATCAGTTGCAGAATCGTCCGCACATGTTCGTCCGTGATCAGTTCGGCCTGCTGGGGGGTCAGGGGGGCCTGCAAGACCTTGACGCCGGAGGAGTGGCTGACCAGCACATCGGAAAGGAGGTCGTCGTCCAGTTGATCGAAGCGGGAGACCAGGTCGTTGATCGTCTTTTCCGAACGCACATCCATCATCACGCCGACGTCCCCAAAGAGCAGACTGCCATCCATCACCGCCACCCGCTTTTCCGGGTACTCTAGTTTGAGGGCCACGGCCAGGTTGACCACCAGGGAGGTGCAACCGACCCCTCCTTTGGGGCTAAAGACGGAGACAATCCGCCCAAGGGCTCGCTCAGCATCCTCTTTCTCCTTCTTGATGGGAACTTCGGCCACCATGCGGGGGCGTCGTCGGTAGACCTGGCGGATGCTGTTGGCCAGTTCGTCGCCGCTGAACGGCTTGACCAAAAAGTCGCTGGCCCCGGCCAGCATGGCCCGGCGAAGGTAGTCCTGCTCTCCCTGGACGCTCATAATGACCACCTGCGTGCCGGGCAGGGCCTGGAGAATCTGCTCGGTCGCGGTGATGCCGTCCATATCGGGCATATTGATGTCCATCAGGACAACATCGGGATGCAGCTCCTGAGAACGGGCCACGCCTGCTTGGCCCGAATTGGCCGTGCCCACCACCTGAATGTCCCGCTCAAAGTGCAGTAGTTTGCTCAAATAGTCGCACGTCTCGGGGATGTCATCTACGATCAAGACTTTGATCTGACCACTTCCTGTCATCAACAGCCTCCTGGCCTCGTCCGTTTAGGGTACAGCACCGCCGCCAAAGGGAAACACGGGATAGTCCCCCTGGATGCCAATGGGGGAGGGAACCGGCAACCCGTAGGTCTCGATGAGCAGTTTGGTCGTGATGCCGGTGGTAAATTCGTCCCCAGTGTCATCGAAACGACGCGCCACCAGATGAATCTGGGCCTCAGGGTCCATCTGGGCAAATTTGACAATCTCGGCATCCTGGTCGTTCATCGCCAGGACGACGATATTCTCGTGCTCGGCCGGCGTCCTTCCCGGCACCAGGTCCAGGGTGATGACATGGACCACTTTGGCCCGTTGAATCACCGTCTTGACCGTGACCAACTGTTTTGGGGCGGCTTCTTCGAAGGGAGAAAGGTTGGTAATATCCCCCTGGCCTGTCTTTGGCCCCGGACTCACGGTCATGTTGTACATCAGAATCACGTCCACCCAGTCTCCAGGGGCCAGCAGGTGGCCCACGCCGGCCACCGCATCCACGGGAATGGCCACGGCCTTTTGTCCGGTGGGCAACTGTTCCTGATAGGAGATCGAAGGGCTGGTCAGGTACTCCCGCTTGATCGGTTTGCCGGCAGCGATGACCTGGGTTGTGCTGATTAACTTTAGGTAGACGGACTCTACGTCCGTGAAATACTGGTCCGGGCTCTTGGCATACTCCTGGGCCGGCATAGGGCCGATCTCCACATACTCGTTCAAGTCCACGAGAACCGTACCCGGTTCGATATCCCGCCTGGCCACCACAACGCGCACCGGTGTGGGCGTAGGGGCCGGGGTCGGTTGTTGCAGGCCGGGAAAACCACCACCTCCCCCCTCCTGTGTGGACATCCACAAAAAGACCGCCCCAACGACAACGACCAGCAACACCCCCAGCAAGAGAAAGACTCGACCGCCGCGTCGTTTCATATTGTTCCTCCTTATAACGTGCAGTCCCCACATCTATCAGTATTATAGCACACCTGGGCATATTTTGGCAAGACAAGGTGTTCTGTCATTTATCATCAGGAGTTACGCAGTTATTTTCAAAAGTCGGCTCTTGCTACCCTGCCCCGCAATGGGGTTGGCGGTTGCATGCCGCCTGAGATGACCTGCCGCTTCAGTCGCTCTTTGACCCCACCCAGGGTTTCTTCTGGGCGCCGGCGGAGCAACTGCAGCACCGTAAAGGTCGTTAGGCAAATGGCGACATGACGAACCATCGCTTGGTCCACCCGACACTGACATGCTCCCAGGCCGGCCAGCTGTTTGGCGTCGCGGAACAGGGTCTCCACCGACCAGCGGCTTCGTTTCCTCAGCACCACGGTCGTCAGATCGCCGTCCAGGTCGTTCGTCGCCAGCACCTCGTAGTTCCCGTGACGGTTTCTGGTCACAACCAACCGCAAGGTGCCATACGTGGGCAAGTACGCCACGACGCTGCCGGCACGCAGCCCCAACCGGGGCCGCCAGGACAGCTTCAGCCACTGCGCCAAGGCCAAGGCCGACCGGCGCTTGTGGCGATAAAAGGCCATAGTGCGCGGATGCAGTACCCCCACCCAGGTCAAGCCCAGGTGGCCCATCTTCTTGGTCAGCCAGCCGGCGGTGTAGAAGGTATCGAAAACGACGTAGGCAATCGGCAACCTCTGGGCCAGCACCTCCTGGAGCATCTCCCAGGCCAACTGCGGCTTGGTGCGATAACGGCCGGCCGCGCAGGCCGCCTGCGGCCGCCAGAGGCGAAAGGCGACCGGAATCCGCCAGGGCCCCGTACACCAAAGCAAGACGACGATATGAAAACCGCGCCCCTTGCGTCTCTGGGTGGTGGAATAGGTCCAGCCCACCCAGCGCATCAGCCGGGCAAAGGGCTTTTCCACCACCACGTCGTCGATCACCAGATCGCCGCTGCGGCCGCGTCGTTTGGCCCAGATGATGAGCCAACTCATCAGGGCACGGGTCGAGAACGGGATGACCCGCAGCAAGCGATTGAGGGCATCGTGAGCGCGGGCGGGCAACCACTCGGCGATTCGCCGATTGGTCTGATCCCGGTCCAGCAAGATCAGGCCGGTTACATAGAGAGCCGTCAAGGTAAAAGCCAGCGGATCCAAGCCGGCGTGATAGCCCAACTGGGTGAGGGCCCCCACAACTTGCCGAAAGAGCGCGCTGGTGGTAGGATAGAGTCGGGACGCCATTTGCACCTCCGGAGAGATAACTCGTCTCGACAACTGAATGTAACTGCTCACCGCAGAGTCGCAGAGCACGCAGCGGGATACTTTCGGGGCCGCAGAGAGCCCCCTCGTCCTCTGTGGAAACACGGAACCGCTGCGTCCTTCGCGTCTTGGCGGTGAAGATTGGTGTGCGGCTGAGCAGTTACAACTGAATTATACTCTCCTGGCGTCCCTTTTGCCATGTTAAAGTGCGGTCACCAAATCAACTGCGTAACTCCTGCCCATGATCGTTCTTCACCCCACATCATTCGGGCCAATGCTCTTTCCTCGTCTGTTGGTACAGGGGTAGTTGCGGGAGGAGGAACCGTGGGTGTTGGGGTAACAG
>FWPU01005841.1_pt1 | contig 25719 bp, 22 predicted proteins | sample 2228361 | NCBI WGS metagenome assembly FWPU01 (sample SAMEA103939777, study PRJEB20133) | metagenome | reverse complement strand
CACCGGAGCAGTCTTATGACTGAGGCCGACAACGACTATTTGCATCATCTGACGAAAGAGCACTCTAACAATGGTCTGATCTTAGAGCGTAAACCAATAACAATATATAACATATAAATTGACCATTGATAAGATTTCACCGGTCAAGAGCCTTAGGAAGAGCCGGGATTAAGACTATTTTTCTTCTAAGCGGGTCTACGCTCTCCACCTGAAGGCTTATTTCTTCCCCTTCTGTTAAAACCGTCTCCGAGCTTAATGATATAGGCACCTCCAACAGGTAATCCGGCAGATAGACGGATGCCCCTCTTTCCCTTATCGAGCTCACTATTCCCTGAATCCGCTGTCCCTCGAACTCGCTCAGATACTTTAGAAGCCAGTATCTCTCCCTTGACCTTTCAATCATTTTTTTCTCGCGAACTCCAACCTCTATCTGCAGATATAACCTCTCTATATCATCATCGGTATAGGACGGCCCCTCTCCTTCCATTTCTCCAAGCATTTGCCTCTGCAAAATCAGGTCGAAATACCGCCGGATAGGAGAGGTTATCTGTACATAGGCATCAAGACCCAGGGACAGGTGGGGTTCGGCAGAGAGTCCGACCCGGGAGGGCTTGAGAAACTTCACCGCTTTCAACGGGAATAAAGGATCTTTTTCATCGAGCGCCCTGGCTTCCTCAGAGATAGGTTCCTGCTGCGAACGGAATATCGCCGGGAGCTTCTTGTCCTTGAAGAATCGCGCCGAGAGCCAATTCATCAGGATCATGAACTCGGAGACCACTATGTGAGAAATCGTATTCATATAAATCTTCCGGATGTGGATTTTCCCCTGGTCATCGATTCTTATCTTCAACTGCGGAAGCTCCACGATGAAGGCACCGGCATCCAGCCTTCTCTTTCTGAGAGCCAGTGCTATCTCGATTAGCTTTGTCCTCTGAGGGCTCCGCTTGAAGAAATCCGCGGCCTCGCCGTAGGTAAGGTTTTTTCTGACCAGGATCTTTGACCGGGTAAACCGGTAACTTTTCAAATTATGGTTCTCGTCGAATAACGCCAGTAAAGAGATTGCCAGCTTGGGAGACCCTTCAAAAAGGCTCAGTTTCCGCCTTATAAGCTCGGCCGGGAACATGTGTATGTGTCCCTCCGGAAGGTAGATGGTCTCTCCTCGCCTGCAGGCCTCCTCGTCCAGATGACTCCATTTGGGGATAAAACTGGCGACATTGGCTATATGCACACCGACCAAAAGGCCCTCGGGAAGCTCATCGACGGAGATGGCATCATCTATATCCTCTGTGGTCTCGTCGTCTACAGAATAGGCCTCCAAACTGGTAAGGTCTTCTATGCCCTCCTCGGGGGCCTCCTTCGCTGTGATCTCCTCAGATTCTTCGATGGCCTTCTTGGGAAATTTTTCATCTATACCCAGCCTCTTGAAAAGCGGGTCCTCATCGTCCTTCCAGTTCCCGGTTTTGATGAGGAACTCGATGGCGCCCTCTACGTCCCTTATCCCCACCTGAGACATGAATGACCTTGCTTCAGACGACCTTTCGAAACGGTCGAGATGAATCACGTACCCCTTGAGCAACTCTATGTAATTAGTAAAGTTAAATCCCTCGACCGTGACTTCATTTCCCTCTATTACGTCCTTAGCCCACCTTATGGCGGCTCTTTGCTCAAGGAGTCTCTTCCTTTCCGAATCTTTGCGGGCTATAGTATCCTCGACCTCTTTGGGCGTCCGTGGTCTATATCCTCCTTCCTCCCTCTTAAAATATAGGTCGTCCTTGTCGATGGCCCAGAAAAATAAAAGGGCATCCTCGCTCTTGAAGTTATCATCGCCGAAATAGAGCTCCATCAGCTCATCCAGCGTTAATTCCCTCTCCGAGTCAAAAACGCATTCCCAGAGCGTTTTTAAATCCACCCTTTCCCGCTTTTCCTCTAGTTCTCTCCTCAGTTCCCTGAGCCTGAGCTTCTTCTCCGACTGGGTAAGCTCGTCGACCACCTTGATCCCGGTGGAAAGGGTTATCTTCTCCAGCTCGACCTCGATCTCCCTGGCTTCCTCGGAGAACAGAGAAACCTTCTCACCAACCCCTCCCCTCAGTATTCCAAATGAAGGCTCCCTTCTTTTTCTGAAGACGACTATCTCGTTAGGCTTGGGCAACTTACTAACCATAACTTGGATATATTTTATACCATCTAGAAAGATGGATTCCAAAAATTGAGTAGAGAAAACTTTAGGTTTGCACACCGTCAATTTCTGGATGACGAGGGACAAAACCTTACCACACGCCTAGCCTGCTTTTTGCCCAGGCTGGAGTGACAACCATCCCGCCCACTTGGGTTGGACGTGTATCAGTCCTTCCGATTGATAGAAGGTGGCTCGACTCGGGGAACGTGACCGCGCCGATACACCATAACAGTGCGCTTGAACTCGATGACCACCTTGCCGTCCTGGTTGAAACCCGTCGTTTTGAACCGCACGATCCCCATGTGCGGGCGCGAGCGCGACTCGCGTTTGTCTAGGACTTCACTCCGGGCATATAGGGTGTCCCCCTCAAAAACCGGATGGGGTAAACGGACTTCGTCCCAGCCGAGGTTGACGGCATATTGGGAGATATCGGACACCGACAAGCCGGTCACCAAGGCCAGTGTGAACGTCGAGTCAACTAAGGGGCGTTTGAACTCAGTCTGAGCGGCATAGTGACTGTCGAAATGAATCGGGTTGTTGTTGACCGTGAGGAGCGTGAACCAAATGTTATCGGCCTGCGTAATTGTCCGTCCGACGGGGTGTTGATAAATTTGGCCAACTTCAAAATCTTCATAAACTCGTCCCTGCCCTCCTGGTATGACACTCATGGTTTATACCCTCCCTCCCGTGTCCAGAATATCGACTAGGATTAAGCCTTTGAAATACACAGCCCGCCTTACGCTTAGCGGAGTCATGACCATGATGGGTATGCTCCGCCCACCAACGCGCTTTTTGTACAACGGATAGCCCAGGTAGGTATCGGCTGCGTATCGCCAAACCCGCTCGTATTCTTCTGCCCTGGCTTCATGCACCACATACTCAATATTAACCGACCTGACCAGCCGTGAAACACGTCGCCCCCACGTTGGCCTTGAGATTGAAGTACCAAGCTGGATAACGCCGTTTTCCCCAATTCGATGCGACGAGGACGAAGGTGGTCGGGTCAGATTTGTCGCACACGCAAAGGAGAGGCGTGATGCGCGGCCTGCCGCTTTTGACGCCGGTGGTAGTGACCATGACAACTGGTAGACCCGCGACGAGGCTGGTCAAGGTGATACGGCTGCCCGACATGGGAAGCACAAGCTTGTCAAGGGGATGGAGTGTGTGAGCATAAAACCAGGCGACTAGGGGTGAAGCCGCGACTTTCGGCATGAGTGTGAAGAAGGGCGCGTACTTGATTGACGACAGGAATGATCTCCTACCCGGGCCCGGCGTTACTTCATCTCAGTTGCCGCTTTTCCCTTAAGGGCTTTTAGCGCCTCAGCCAGCGTAATCTCCTCCCCCCGTCCGTCCACGTAATGAATGTCGAATGCTGAGTCAGAGTAAACGTAGAATAGGCAAGCCTGCTCGCATCGGAATTGATGGACATGACGAGAAGGCATCATCGCAAAACCACCCGCTCGTAGTGTGAACGGTTTCCCATCCTTCATTTCCAGGCGGGCGACGCCGCTCACCAGCATCAGGTGCTCATTCGGTGTATGCCAGTGCCACGGGATCGAACACCCGGTCGCCACTTTGGCCAGGATTATAGAAGGCCCTTTCGTAGGATCGCCGCTCTGCACAGAGCCCGGCGCGCATATTGGCAGCCCCGGAACAGCTACGAACTTCATCTCCGCGATATTCTGCCCTGCCGCCCTACCACCCGACTCCTGTCCCTGAGTGGGCGCCGAGATAAATAGAATCAATGACAGCGTGAATAAACAGAATTGCCATTGGATAGTCATAAGCTCTACCTCCTCTATTTGAATAAATGTTCCCACCAAATTTTCCTGACATCAACCTGTTTAGCAATAGCCCGCCTAACTACTAATCAGACTGCGGATGCAACACCATATCCTAAAAAGGGATGTTATACAGCAAATCTTTGCTCTACCTAGCGTGTCCTACTTCCGTACTTCTTCTCATATTCCAAAATTAGATTTTCTGAGAACGTTGTTTATATCTTCTTTAACTATCCGATCATAAAACCTCAAGAAATGAACCCCAAGATTATCGAGTCTCTCGCCATATCCTTTACATAAACCACTTCAAAATACATGGCTAACACCGTCAATTTCTATTGCCGGCATAACACACCCCTGTATCCCCTCTCCAGAGGGAGCTAAAGGGGTGTATTTCCTCCCTAGGGCTGACTCGATAAAAAATCCCCTCCAGAGAGGGGTGGCTCGAAGAGCTGTTAGGACGGGGACCTGGGTTACAGAATAGACCGATTCTAATTGATTGGTCAATTAATTTGATTGCTGCCGTCCAGGTGGAGCCATGAACTCAGGGCCAACCGGGTCTTTTACCGTTTCATTAATGATTTTGTCTATAGTTTCGATAGCTTCTTTATCAAGCGACCAGCCCATAATGTCATCCACAGAATCAAGCTGAGCAGGATTGCGGGCGCCCCAGAGGGCAATGCCAGCACCCGGCTGATCAAGCATCCAGCGAACGGCTAAGTGTATTACTCTTTTGCCGTATTTTTCTCTGGCAAAATTGTCCAATCTTTCCACCGCCCTCAAATACTGGCTATAGCGAGGTTCTTTGAACTTCGGGTCAAACTTCCGAATATCGTCCCCTTCAAACTTAGTGTCCGGCTTCATTCTGCCGCTCAATAGACCGCGGCAAAGAGCGCCGTATAAAAGCGTTATGATTTTGTTCTTATGACAGTAAGGCAAAACGTCTTTTTCTATTCCTCTCTCGAATAAATTATAAGGAGGCTGAGAGACATGTAGCAGGGCTGTCTTTCGAAAAATCTCCATCTGCTCTACCGAATAGTTGCTAACCCCAATCGCCTTGATCTTTCCCTGTTTATAAAGTTCATTCATTGCTTCTGCGGTTTCTTCAATCGGAACAACCGGGTCGGGCCAGTGAATTTGGTAGATGTCAATATAATCTGTCTGAAGCCGTCTCAATGAATCTTCTATTTCTTCAGCAATTCTAGCCCTGGATGAATTGCGAAATACCTTCCCGTCTTTCCATTCCAGTCCCACCTTGGTAGCGATTACCACCTTCTCACGATTCCCATACTGAGCCACGGCTTTACCTACGATTTCTTCGGATAACCCAAATCCGTAAACGGGAGCGGTGTCTATAAGGTTTATCCCCTTATCCAATGCGGAATGGATTGTGCGTATCGATGCCTCCTCTTCCGTCCCTCCCCACAACCAACCTCCGATTGCCCACGTGCCCAGGCCGATGCGTGAGGCTTTGATATCAGTTCCAGTTATCTGTATATACTCCATAAATTACCTCCTGAGTAATCTAAGATATTTGTACTTGCCATTTTTGTGGAAGTAAAGCTTAACCCAATATGCGTTAATGTTGGGGTAATCATCCTACCGGACTCACGACGGAATCCTGGTGATTGACTATTCAACGGATCTTACCTTAAGGCAAACACCAGATTACCCCGCTGAATACCACAAGATATCAAGAGAAAAGAAGGTGATAAAATTGTTCTGATGGTTTAGGTAACAATAGTAGGGATAAGGTGGGTTAAATTTGCCCAAATAAGCTAACCGCTAAGGTCCTTTTGGGAATGAAGCCTCCAATCTGATTAATCTCTTTGGTTCATCAATACCTTGTTTCTCCTGATGGAGTTTGCTCAATTGACTCTTGATAACTTAGAGCCCCTTCTGCAAGACCCCTGGCCTCTAGAACACGAACAAGATTCCGGTGCGCAAGTTCATCATCAGGATTAATGTCAATAGCTTTTATAAACGCCTCTAATGCTTCGTCAGTTTTACCCATCTCAATCAAAGCGCGACCCAGGTTTGTGTAAGCCTCTCCAAAGTTTGGGTTAAGCTCGATTGTCTTCTTAAGCTCCTCTATCCCCTCTTTAATCTTTCCGTCGAGTAATAAAACAGTTCCTAGATTATAATGGAAAAGAGCACTAGTTGGCTCAGTCTCGACTGCTTTTTTGTATTCCTTCACTGCTTTATGTATTTCTCCATTTTGCAACAAAGCAGTAGCAAGGTTGCTACGGACAAGATCGTTATTCGGGTCAATCTCAACTGATTTTTTGTATATCTCTATTGCTTCTTTTATTTTCCCTTTTTCTGCTAGAGCGTGTCCAAGGTTGTTATAGGCAATTGCGTTATTAGGACTAAGCTCAACCGTACGTCTAAAGTGATAAGTAGCCTTTTCATAGTTGCCACTAGCTAAATAGGCAGTCCCCAGGTCATTATGAACTAAAGGTAGGTCTGGGTTCAAATCGAGGGCTTTTATTATGTATTCACTTTCCGGGTCCTTACTTGTAGATTTCCAGAGTATAAAATATGCTTCTGCATCACTTGGATTCATCTCTAGAGCCCTCATTGCTTCACTCTTAGCTTCATCATTCATACCCAAGGCATAATAGCTTGTGGCTAAGGCGCGATGGGAGTGATATGAGTTTGGTGCTAACTGGACTGCTTTTAGGCTGTACTCAAGAGAATCATAAGAAGCCCCGCACTCCCCGCCTTGCTCTTCAGAACCCGTCCAAAATGAGTAGGTCTCTCCAAGCCCGGCATAAGCAGGTGCATATTTTTCATCTACCTCCAGCGCCTTTTTATACCAATTTATCGCACTCTCATATCCTTTAGGTGTCGAGAGCAAATAAGCTTTTCTTCCCTTCATGAAGTATTCGTATGCACTGGTTTTCCCGATATTGGTGTCATTGGTCAAATTTTTAAGGGTCGAGTTAGCGGAATACCCATTCCCTAAAATGGGATGAAGCAATAAAAGAAAAGTTATAATACCACCAAAAAACCCAAATCTTCCTATTCTCTCTATCCACATATCTGTCCCTCCTTGGCCTTACAAAACCCCGACCCATTCCAAAAAGGTCTCTTAAGCTGAATGAGTGCAAAAGCTATGCCAGATTTTTAACCAGGATTTTGTATACATTCATTATAGAATTCCCCTTCAACTGCACAAAAAGCGGGCATCAGTGGTTAGTTACTAAGCACACCTTACACCACCCACTCTTCTAGACTCTCAGTTTTGACGAGATTAATGGTTACTCCCAGGATCCCCCGGGGTGCTGCCTTTCCTAAAACCATATATCTATCGTTTTATGGGGTAAAGACACAATTTCCTCGATGAAAAGATCGGGAATCTTATTACGTGATATTGACATCAAAGTTTAAAGCGATATGTTATAATTGTACTCAGCAATGAAATACCTTAGCCTATTATTAGTTTCCAGTGTGTTCTTCTGCTATACGGGTATTTGTTACGCCTTATACGCCTCTCTCACCACAAATATAATGAAAACAAGTTGTCATACATCACATCAGGATAAGGTTTCCAACACCGATGCCAACACACATTCATACAATAACCCAGATTCCGAAATGAATCAGATCGGTATGTGTCAGGATGCACTTCTAAGTGTGCACAATAGTTACGACCTTAATTTAAAAGACATCCTTTTATACTCTCTTGTAGTAAACTTACCAAGCATAAAGATTAACAAACCTTTCAATTCTCTTTTGGACTCAGAAACAAATAGGGAATACCGTCCACCCGATTTATTCATCTTAAATTCCAGCCTTTTACTATAATAGCCAATCATAGTCCTACTTCTGCCTAGTGGTATAACGCCCAAATAGTACCACTATTTTGCCTTTAACTTTATCCTTCGGCAGAAGCCAGGCCGCCGATAAATTCATTCGAAAAATCGAGAATAGGAGGTATAAAGCCATGAGGAGATATGGTAGTGGCAAAAAGATGATTTGGGGACTCATTTTGTCTGTTCCATTGATTCCCCTATTTATAACAGCTTGTGCCCAGACGAGAGGAGAGTTCGTTAAGATTAGCACTGACATTTATCCGCCAAAATCAGAGGCGCAAGAGATTCTAGTTACTAGGAGCGATGCCGACAGACCTTACAAAGAGATCGGCATCGTGAAAGCAGAGGGAAATCAACATACCGATGAGGCAGCATGCCTTGCGAAAATAAGCCAGATTGCCAGAGAATCTGGAGCAGATGCGGTTATAAAGGCCCATGTAGAACAAAGGGAGAGATTAGTTTCCAGGCAACTCACTGCAGATAAGCTTCGTAGAACCGTGAAATATAAAGTCAAAGAACCGGTTTGTGAGGGAACTGCGGTTGTGTTCACGAACAACGTATGAATAAGCAACAAAGGCTCTTCCCGGGAATAAATTTTGGGAAGAGCCTTCCACTTTTATGAAGCAAGAGATTGAAAACAAAACCAAAATTTCTACAAAAAGGAGGTGATAAGCGTGCTTAAGAAAACGTCAAGTTTAGTAACAGTATTGATGGCAACCTTACTAGTTGTCTCCCTCATCTCTGGTGTTATGGGCATGGCTTCCGAAGAGGAAGAGATGAGCAAACTAATAGAGACCGCTTCAACTCCAGAAGATCATATGAAAATTGCCGGATTCTACGAGAAGGAAGCGGAAAAATTGGAGGCGAAAGCAAACTCCCACGCCGCTATGGCCGATGCATACAGGAGAAGGACTAAGCCTATCCCCGGCATGGTTCAACACTGTTCAAACCTATCGAAGAAATATAAAGATGCGGCGGCAGAGTATAGAGCAATGGCATCAGAGCATACGAAAATGGCCCAGTAACTGCAATAGAAGTATCAAGGGCTTTCCCAGGCATGGTGAAAAGCCTGCCTGGGTAGCCTCATGACCTTGGTTAACGGAGGTTGAAGATGAAATTAATGGTTTTAGCAGTAGCTCTCTTGGTTCTCGGCGTAGCAAATGCATCCGCCGAAGAAGAGACTACATCACTGGAGTCTCTGGTCGAGGAAGCCTTACAAAACAATCCTGAAATAAAGGCGGCAAAGGCCAGGTGGGAAGCTTCTGCAAAACGCCCGTCTCAGGAAGGATCTCTTCCTGACCCGATGATTGGAGTTACATGGAGAAATGTACAGTTTGACCGTATAACCCTAACCGAAGACCCGGACAGCATGCTCATGTTCTCATTCTCCCAAGAATTCCCCTTCCCAGGGAAACTTTCACTCAAGGAAAAAATAGCCGGTGAAGAGGCAAACGCTGAGGAAGAATCCTATGAAGCTACGACCAGAAAAATAGTTGCGGACCTCAAAGAGGCCTACTATGACTGGTATCTAGTAGATAAGACCATAGAACTGACCAAAAGGAACAAAGATCTTCTCCAGAGCTTAGTAAAAATAGCCGAAGCTAAATACGAAGTAGGTATGGGAATTCAGCAGGACGTGCTCAAAGCACAGGTGGAATTATCAAAATTCATCGAGCAGCTTGAAATCCTCGACGCGAGAAAAGGAGTCGTAGAGGCCAGGTTAAGAAGTATTTTAAATCGTCCTGCCGATTCGCCTTTGGGCAATCCAGGAACCCTAGAGGAATCGACGAAGCCTTTGAATACAGACGAGCTTTACGATCTGGCTCAGAATAATGCTCCGCTCCTTAAGATGAGAGAGAAGCAGATTGATCGAGAAGAGCAAGCCCTAAATCTGGCTAAAAGGGAATATTATCCGGACTTTGCTATAGAGGTCGGGCCTGGAATCATGGGGATGGAGGACAACGGAGTACAGGGGGTGTGGGAAGTAACACTTGGATTAAGAGTCCCGCTCTACTTTTGGCGGAAGCAGAGGTTTGGAGTCGAGGAAGCGGCGGCACAGCTCAACGCGGCTAAGGATGACTACTCTAATACAAAACAACTCTTACTGTTTGGCATAAAGGACAAATATCTAACTGCCAAAACTGCGGAGAACCTTTTAAGGCTCTATAAAGAGGGAATAATTCCACAGTCTAAGATGTCGCTGGAATCAGCGGTTTCGGCTTATCAGGTTGGGAAGGTCGACTTCCTAACTCTCCTGGATAATCTCGTAACCCTATTCAATTTTGAGATCGAGTACCAGAGACAGCTTGCCGAGTATAACAAAGCCCTGGCCAGGCTTGAGGAGATTACGGGAGTGGAACTGATGAAATGATTATCTTGTAGGAACACGCCGTGGCGTGTTCCTACTTTATTTCTGGCCTTTGAAGAGATCAATAGTGATAAAGCAAAATGAAGTCATAGTGATATCAAAAAATTATGTGAACATCCTGAGCGCTGAGTAGCGGGTTTGCCGAACTATCGAAGGTCGAAGGGTGGAATGCCTTTTCCTATCTACAAAGAACCGTCCTTCGACAGGCTCAGGACGAACGGGTTTCAAAATAGTAAAAACGATGGATCAAGCTTTCGGAGTGGAAGAAGTGAATGTAGGAGGTTATCAAAAACGATGAAACAAAAAAGAAAGATGATATCTAAAGCCGGTTTAATCTTAGCCGTTTTCGTACTGATATTTCTCGGCCTTTACAAATACGGTTACAAGATTCCAGTTCTAAAGGAAATACCATTCTTTTCCATGGGGCACGAACATCAATATAGACCTGTCTTTAGTGAAGAGGGAGAAATCGAATACTGGACTTGCACCATGCACCCATCGGTAAGGTTAAAGGAACCTGGCACCTGCCCAATCTGTGGAATGGATCTAGTACCCGTAAAGAAGAGAGGAAGCGCTCAACCAAAGACCACAGCTAAGAGTATGGAAGGCATGGAGGGAATGCCAGGAATGGGTGGTATGCAAGGCATGCCGGGTATGCCCGGTATGGGAGATATGAGCAAAACTAAAGATGCTCAGTCAAAATCAGTATTCACTGTAAGCCCTCAAAGACAGCAACTAATCGGCGTAAAAACAGAACCGGCTAAGGTGAGGCCTATGAAAAAGGTAATACGTACTGTAGGGATAGTAGAGTTAGATGAGACCAAGATTAAGGATGTCAACACCAAAATAAGCGGCTGGATTGATAAAGTGTTCGTCGATTTTAAGTGGGAGCACGTAAAAAAAGGAGAGCCACTCTTCTCAATCTACAGCCCTGAGCTTGTATCCACCCAGGAGGAATACCTCCTTGCCCTCAGGTCTAAAAAAATTCTGGGCGATAGTCAGTTTGCTGAAATAGCAAGCGGTGCTAATTCCCTCGTGGAGGCGTCCCGTCGAAGGCTTTTACTTTGGGACATTTCGGAAGATCAAATTAGGGAGATAGAGAGAACGGGTAAAGTAAGTAAGAGCCTAACTATCCATTCACCGGCCACAGGTTTCGTCACAGAAAAGAATGTATTCGAGAACATGTATGTGGAACCTAACACCAAAGCCTACACGATTGCAGACCATAGCGTAGTCTGGGTCGATGCGGACATATACGAGAATGAAATCTCTTTAGTTAAGTTAGGACAGGAGGCTAAAATGACAGTGGCCTCACTTCCGGGTGAAGAGTTTCCAGGAAAGATAATTTACATCTTACCCCACCTTATGCCAGAGACCAGGACCATAAAGGTTCGCTTCGAGTTTCCAAATCCCGATTTAAAGCTACTTCCCCAAATGTATGCCAATGTAGAGCTTGAAATACCCCTAGGAGAAAGATTAACCGTCGCAGAGAGTGCAGTTCTACGAACAGGAAAACAAGACCTTGTTTTCGTGGATAAAGGCGAAGGAAATATGGAGATAAGAAGAATCGAGCTAGGTCAAAATACCGATGGAATGTATGAGGGTCTAAGAGGGTTAAATGAGGGAGAAATGGTAGTTTCACGTGCTAACTTCCTGATCGATGCAGAGAGTAAAATTCAGGCTGCCATAGCTACCTGGGAGGAAGATTCATCCAAAAACAAAGAGGCAACATACGAAATGGATTTTCCTGAAGAGGATGAAGCCCTAGAAAAGGATAAGCAAAAGCATATTCATTGACCTATATTGTAGAGACGCATTGCAATGCGTCTCTACATTTAAAAGCAAACAGGAAAAGAAAAATGATAGAAAAAATAATCGAATATACCGCTAAAAACAGGTTCTTAACAATAGTCTTTGTGCTCTTCATTGCCTCATGGGGCTACTGGGCTATGAAGAACACTCCGCTCGATGCTATCCCGGATCTCTCGGATGTTCAGGTAATTGTCTTTACAGAGTGGGAGGGAAGAAGCCCTGATCTTGTCGAAGACCAGATTACATACCCTATTGCCACCACGATGATCGCTGCTCCCAAAGTGAGATATGTACGTGGGCAGTCCATGTTCGGCTTCTCCTTTATCTACATTATCTTCGAGGATGGAACCGATATTTATTGGGCAAGAAGCCGGGTTCTTGAATACCTGAATGAAGTTACCGGTCAACTTCCGGAGGGAGTTACTCCGAAACTGGGTCCTGATGCGACAGGCGTAGGATGGGTTTTTGAATATGCCCTTGTTGATGAGACTGGACAGCACGATTTAGCGGAGCTTCGTTCCTTCCAGGATTGGTATCTCCGTTACTGGCTTGAGTCTGTTCCCGGAGTTGCAGAGGTAGCCAGTATAGGCGGTTTTGTGAAGCAATATCAGGTAGAGATTGATCCGAATAAACTCATTGCTTACGGCATCCCTATGAACAAAGTTGTAGAAGCAATTAGAACAGGTAATAACGACGTGGGAGGAAGGGTAGTAGAGTTTGCCACGACCGAGTTCTTCGTAAGGGGAAGAGGGTACATAAAATCGGTAGAAGACATAGAGAAAATTCCCGTAAGCACCGACGGAAACGGTACACCTGTCTATATACGAGATATTGCAAACGTGCAGTTAGGGCCAGATATAAGAAGAGGACTTGCAGAACTCGACGGAAAGGGAGAGACGGTTGGTGGAATCGTCGTCATGCGCTACGGTGAGAATGCTCTTGATGTTATAGAAGGTGTAAAGCAGAAAATAGAAAATATAAAACCCTCCCTGCCAGAGGGTGTAGAAATCATAACTACTTATGACCGCTCCGACCTCATTGAGCGCGCCATAGAAACTCTGAAGGTAAAGCTTTTTGAAGAGAGCATTATCGTAAGCCTGGTGATCATCATTTTCCTATTTCATTTTAGAAGTGCAATAGTTCCTATACTTACTATTCCACTCGCTGTCCTGATGGCTTTTATTCCCATGTACTACATGAAGCTAACATCAAATATAATGTCTCTCGGCGGAATTGCCATTGCCATAGGGGCTATGGTGGATGCCTCTATAGTTCTGGTCGAAAACGTGCATAAGAGGTTGGAAAAGTGGAAGGGAGAGGGTGGAGACGAAAGTAGATTCAACATCATGATAGATGCCATGAAAGAAGTAGGAAAGCCTATTTTCTTCGCCCTTCTTGTCATAACAATCTCTTTCCTCCCTGTGTTTACACTGGAATACCAGGAGGGAAGGCTCTTTAAACCCCTTGCCTATACCAAGACCTTCTCCATGTTCTTCGCGTCCCTGCTCGCCATAACTATAACTCCGGCTTTGATTACCCTTCTAATAAGAGGAAAGATTAAGCCCGAAGAAAAGAATCCTATAAACCGGTTCCTCATTCGGATTTATAACCCCGTAGTGAGCCTGGCTCTACGTTTTAAAAAGACGGTGATAGCGGTATCGGCTGTGATACTGCTCATAACCGTTATTCCATTTCTAAGGCTCGGTTCCGAGTTTATGCCCCCGTTAAATGAGGGAACTATTCTCTATATGCCTACCGCCGTTCCCGGGATATCCATAACCGAGGCAGCCAAGATTCTTCAGATCCAAGATAAGATGCTAATGCAGTTTCCGGAGGTAGAAAGGGTATTTGGAAAAATAGGACGCGCCGAAAGCCCGACAGACCCTGCACCCCTCAGCATGGTGGAGACGGTGGTTACACTAAAGCCAGAAGACCAATGGCGGGAAGGAATGACCTGGGACAAGCTCATATCGGAGATGAATCAAACGGTAAAAGTCCCAGGGATGGCAAACATATTCTGGATGCCTATTCAAACCAGGAACGAAATGCTTTCTACCGGGTTCAGAAGTAATCTTGGAATTAAGGTTTTTGGTTCTGATCTTGAGACTATAGAAAAGATTGCGGTAGATATCGAACAGGCGCTGTCTAAAGTTCCTGGAACGAGAAGTGTGTTTGCAGAGAGGGTCACCGGTGGCTATTTCTTGGATTTTAAAATCAACCGAGAGCAGGCGGCAAGATATGGTCTTACTGTAGGTGATGTAGAAGATATTATCGAAACCTCTATAGGCGGTAAAAACATATCTCAAACAATAGAAGGACGGGAGAGATATCCGGTCAACGTCAGATACCAGAGAGAACTCAGAATGGACATTAAGGAATTAGAAAGGGTGCTCGTAGCCACCCCTGCCGGCGCACAGGTCCCTATATCACTCCTAGCCGACATGTACTTCAGTACCGGACCCTCTGAGATAAAAAGTGAGGACGCGCAGAGGGTCGGCTATGTATTTATTGATGTGGAAGGAAAGGACTATGAGGGTTATGTAAATAAGGCAAAAGAAATCATAAGGGAAAACGTCAAGCTCGAACCGGGCTACCGCATAGAGTGGGCAGGGCAGTATCAATATCTACTCAGGGTCAAAGAGAAACTAAAATATATTATACCCCTCACTGTCTTTATCATCTTTCTCTTACTGTACATGAACTTCAACTCCGTAACTGAAACCCTGATCGTGCTTCTTTCGGTGCCATTCGCCCTGGTCGGCAGCATCTGGCTTCTCTATATTCTCGGTTACAACACCAGCGTTGCCGTATGGGTCGGGATTATTGCCCTTGCCGGACTGGCAGCCCAAACCGGAGTGGTAATGATAATTTACCTCGATGAGTTCTATGAGAAGATGGTCAAAGAAGGAAAAACAGGCTGGGATAACCTGGCAAAAGCAATACACGACGGAGCCGTTCAGAGAGTACGCCCCAAAATGATGACTGTTATGGCAATGATTATGGGGCTCCTTCCTCTTATGTGGAGCCACGGCACCGGTGCAGACGTGATGAAAAGAATAGCAGCGCCGATGGTCGGAGGACTTATAACATCGACGATTCTAACACTCGTCATAATCCCGGCAATATACGCAATATGGAAAGGGAGGACTTTAAGAATCAAAGAGGAGAAATAATCAAGGTGACCCCGTGTAAATCTATTTATCTGGGGGGATCAGACCGCTTCTCTAGGAAAACAATCTGACCCCTACTAACAGACCACCCGATCTAGATATCAGATCGGTTGCCCTAGTCCTGAAGCTCTTAGCGTGTTCTCATCAGGACCGCGTCCTACACAGCAATCGGCGAACTTGCCCTCAATCACCACGGCGGGAACCGAGCGAATACCTAGGCTCTGGGCCCGGCTCGCCACATTCGGATCATTCATATCCAGAACACTGACTTCACAGGAGGGACAGGCAACTTGATTGACCAGCTCAATCGTTTCCTTACAGGTAGGGCATCCCGCGCTAAAAATCTCGATCTTGCGCTTGGTGTTCATTATTATCACCTCCTTCTTCAGTTTTTATCTGTATTCCCTTCTTGAGTTAGTTGTCCTGCTATAGTCTTTGATTAAAGCCTGTCTTCCGTTTCACAAACTCTTGCTCACAGGTTTTCTTAAGATAAATATCCCAAACGGAAGCTGTAACCAAGCCCACAAGTCCGATATAAACTAGCGGCTTTGAAAACCAGATAGAAGCAAAAACAACTATGGCGCTTACTATGGCGAAAATCAAGCTCCCTTTCCTTCGGTGAGATTTTGATGATTTATAAATACCCCAAATGCTAATACCAAGAAAAATTACAAGAAGGGGAATAAGAATCTTATCATTAATTAAAAATCCAGCGCCAATGCTTGTGAGAAAAGCTAAAAGAGCAGGCGTTCCAATACAACATAGGCTTGCAAAGATTGATCCGAGTGAACCTATAACTTTTGATACCATTTCTATGCGTCTCGGTTTTGCATTTAGTCTTCAGTCAGCACAGCAGCTAAGCTTCGTTACGTCTTTATCGAAGGACTGAGCACAGAGCTTTATGGATTCTGAAAGGGTAGGATAAACATCTATTGTATCCAGCACGTCCTGGATAGTCATTCCGTACTTAACAAAGAGAGCGGCCTTTTGAATAATATCCGCGGCATGAGGAGCAACCATTCGAACTCCAAGAATCCGATTTGTTCCTTCTTCCACGATCATTTTCATGAGTCCTCTAGTGTCCTGAATTATTGCAGCCTTGGGAACGTGTTTAAAATCCAAATATCCCACTTTAACCCTGTAGCCTTTACCTCTTGCTTCCCTTTCTCCGAGTCCAACCCCTGCAACCTCCGGTGTTGTGAATACTGCATAAGGAACAGATGGGTAATCTATCTTTTTGTGATTTCCTGTAAGAGCATTTTCCGCCGCAATACTTCCCGCTCTTGCAGCAATTGTGACTAGCATAGGCACTCCGCTCACTACATCTCCGGCAGCCCATACGTGGGCTACCGAGGTTTTCATCTCGTCATCTACAATTATTCCACCCTTCTTGTCGACTTTAATTCCTACTTTCTCAAGCCCAAGCCCGGAAGTATTGGGTCTTCTTCCGGTTGCCACAAGAATCGCCTCACCTTTAAACTCAACCCTCTTGCCTTTTATCTCTGCAGTTAATTTTTTATTTCTCCCGTTGCTAATTGCACTCAAAACATTTGCCTCTGTGTGTATCTCTATGCCTTCTTCTTCAAGATAGCTTCTTAAAGCTTGAGAGATTTCTTCTTCCTCTCCCGGAAGTGGTCTTGGCATAAGTTCAAGGACCGTAACTTTAGAGCCGAAGTGGGCATACATCTGTGCAAATTCCAATCCGACAGCGCTGGCGCCAAGAACGATAATTGATTTTGGGAGCTCTTTTAGTTCAAGAGTAGTTGTGCTTGTTAAATAGTGAACTTGATCAATTCCCTCTATAAGAGGAATCCATGGTGATGAGCCTGTAGCTATTATAAACCTTTCAGACCTGTAGTTTTTGTCTCCGATTCTTACCTCTTTTTTCGATACGAAATAAGCTTTTTCATCAAAAAAAGTAATATCCGGATACGCTTCCAGAACATCCCAGTACTTCATTTGTCTAAACTCATCAAGCATAATGTCTTTCTGAGAGATTAATTTTGCGAAATCCACTTTTCCCTGACGTGTTTCTACCCCCTCATAACCGTTTCTTTTTGGCATGTGATAAAGCTCTGCAGCTTTAATTAGAAATTTTGAAGGAACACATCCTCTATTAAGACAGGTTCCACCTATAACATCTTCTTCTGCTATGGCTACCTTTGCACCAAGTTCTGATGCTCTTATGGCTGCGGCAAATGCGGCAGAACCGCCTCCCAAGACTACAAGGTCAAAGCCTTCCTTATGTTTTGCAGTAAGGAAAGATATCACTTTCTCTCCTTTTGGTTTCTTTTCAACTCCAGCCAAACTGGCTCTATAGTGTCCAAGCTTATTAAAAGTATCTATTATCTCCTGAGCGTCAGTTTTACCCTCAAAATACTTAACCTCTGCCCTACCTTCTCTATAGTCTGCTTCTGCCTCTACTACACCAACTATATTTTTCAGAATAGACTCGACGGATTCATTACAATGTAAACAGTTCATACCTTCTACCTTGAGTGTCACATTTATAAGGCTTTGGTCACTCATTTTTAATCCTCCTATTCGGTTTTGTCCATACTTCATTTCACTACCACTTTTCAATAGTGGCTGCTTAACTTACTTTCATCATCAAGAGGAGTTGCTTTATAACTGCCGGCATTCTCTATAGCTTTAACTATCTCATCAACTGTGACTTTGTCCTTTTCATACAGTACTTTAGCTTCTTTGTCCTTGTAACCTACATCAGCACTTACTACACCCTCTACTCTTTTTAGAGCAGTCTTTATAGTAAGTGGACACATCTTACACGTCATCCCATCTACCCGGAGTGTAACATCTTTTGTATCTGTGCCTTCTTCACTCGAGGAAGTAGAAGGATTAGAGACTGTAAGGGCAATGGCAAGAACTACTAAAGTAACTACACTTATAATTAAAGGCTTCATCTTTTATTACCTCCCTTTGTTTTTTCAATATGACAAATTCCATACCACCATCACATAAACTCGAACCTTCCCCATACTCTCAAAACATCCTTGTACTGAACCTCATTTTTCTTTCGCCCAAGATAGTAAGCTTCTTCTATAAAAAGAATGAATGTCCCTTCGTATTCTGAAATCCATCTAGAACCGGCCTCAGAAGAGCTGAAAGAATGTAAGTAGTGGCAAAAGTCAAGAATCACGTTCTTGTGAATCTTACTGGCCCCCGGCATCACAAAAGACATAACGGCACCGGCTGGATTTAGTTCCTTAACTCCTTCTGATGCCACTGTAAGCCGGACTTTGCCTCCCGTCACAGGACGAGTGGACTCTACACAAGCAGTTTTCTTGATGACCTCAGGGATAAATAAGCTATCCCAAGCACACCAGGTGCATAGTGTCTGGTCATTAAAATTAAAATGATGTGACATTGGCAGTAGTGCCAAACCCCAATATCCCACTATAAAACTGTCATCATCATAATAAACACGAGGCCACGAGCTTAGAATATTGCTTACAACGTCTTTTGAGAGGTGGAGTGTTCGGGCTATTTTTTCAGGAGGTACAGGTCGTCCTTCAGCCAGAAGTTTATATAGTTGTACAGAAACCTTTTGCTCTACTGGCCTGAGTTTAAGAAGCTCATCTGGCAATGAGCCGATTATTTCCTTTAAGTCTAGCTTTTCCTTTTTCATTGGATTACCTCTTTTCGTTCTTTAAGTAACAAAAAATCCGATGATGTCTGGTAAGAAAATAAAAGCAACTACTAAAATAGTTGCTATCCAAAGAATTAATTTATTTAGCTTTCTTCCACTTGGACTTACCGCACAGCCTGTACCAGGACTACACTCTTCTCCATTTCTATACACAAAAAAGAAGCCGATTGCTAAGAACCCAAGAGCTACTGCTCCAAAAAACCATCTATAGTTCTCCAATCGGGAAAAGAAAGCTGCTCCACTTAGTCCTAAAACTACAAATACCAGGGGACCTATACAGCATAGTGATGCTAAAAGTCCTGATATTACAGAGCCTATAGAGGAAAGAAGCGTAATTTTTTCAGCTTTGTCAGCCATCTTTTACTCTACTTGTATTGTTAGCATCTTTTTTCGCCCTGGTATCAAGCACCTCTATTATCGGACATTCACCCGTTGGACCCTGTCCACTGCACATCGCTACAAGCTTTGTGAGTGCTTTCTTTATACTCTTGAGAGTACGGATTTTTTCTTCTATGTCGGCAATCTTAATTTCTGCCAATCTCTTCACGTCACCGCAGGTAGTGCTCGGATCAACTCGTAAAGACAGAAGCTCCGAGATCTCCTTGAGAGAGAACCCCAGTTCCTTAGCGCGCTTGATGAATTGAATACGTGCGACGACATCCTGGGGGTACTGCCTGTAACCAGAGTCACGGCGAGGTGGCTTGGGTATAAGCCCTCGTCTTTCGTAATAACGTACTGTTTCAACATTTACTTCAGCTTTTTTGGCCAGTTTGCCAATGGTCAAATGTTTCATTTTTCACCTCTATGCATAGTATAAACTCCGTACCTAAGTACAGAGTCAAGTCTTTTTTTGAATTTGTTCTCTCATTCTTTTTCGCCTCTTATATAATAGGGATGACATGGGTAGATAGCTTAGAACTGCTATAATCCCGGCGAATTATGCAGTATGGAATTGCAGACAAGAAATATTGACCAGTGTATATATGAAATATCTTGCAGAAAGCAGCTACGTGATCAAAAATTTCCCCTCCCTTGATGGGAGGGGATGAAGGGGGGGTGAAAATAACATCTTATCACCCCCATCCTAACCTCTTGTTTCAATTTGATGCACAGCGCGCATCAAATACTGCGCCACCTCAAGGGGGAAATAAATACCCTTTAACAAGCTACGGTAGATTATCAAGTAAAATATTACTTGACAGATACCCTATAGGGGTATATAGTATATAGCATGAAAACTCCAAAAGAGCCAATAAAAAATGAATACACAAAACGAATAAATATCATCAAAGGCCAGCTCGACGGCCTTCTTAGAATGATCGAAGAAGACGAATACTGCATCGACATTCTCGACCAAAGTCTGGCTATTCAAAACTCCTTGAGGAGCCTGGACGCACTGATATTTGAGAGACATCTGCAGAAACACGTCGTTCATCAGTTTAAGAATGAACGAGAAAAGGCCATCAAGGAATTATCAAAGCTATTCAAAAAGGTAAATCGCTAAGGAGAAGAAGGATGAAGGTAATTTTCGCAAGTACCCAGATCATGAAAGACCCGGTGTGCGGAATGGACGTAGACCCGAAGTCAGCCGCAGGTTCTTATGAGTACGAGGGAAAAACCTACTTCTTTTGCAGCCACCATTGCCTGAGAAAATTTGAATCTGACCCCGGTAAGTATATTGTCGACGAATCTGCCCCCTCTAGGAAATCATTACCTCGGGAGAAATCGGCCAATCAAACAGCGGATGCCGGTGAAATCTACATCTGTCCTATGGACCCAGAGGTTAAGGAGACGAAACCGGGTTCATGCCCGAAATGCGGTATGTCCCTGGAACCATTATCACCCACAAAGAAACCAGTAACGAAGATAGAATACACCTGCCCGATGCATCCGGAGATCGTTCGTGATGAGCCTGGCTCCTGCCCTATCTGCGGAATGGCGCTTGAACCCAGAACGGTCACCCGAGAGGAGGAAAATAAAGAACTCTCGGATATGACCCGGAGGTTCTGGGTTAGCCTCGTCCTGTCGATTCCAATCCTGTTTCTTACCATGTCTGAGATGATTCCCGGGCAGCCAGTACAAAAGGCCCTCTCCATGCGAATTCTGAGTTGGATTCAGTTTGTCCTGGCCACACCGGTAGTGCTCTGGGGCGGATGGCCCTTTTTTGAGCGTGGATGGGCATCCGTCATCAATCGCCACCTGAACATGTTCACGCTGATAGCTATCGGAACCGGCACTGCTTACCTTTACAGCGTAGTGGCGACGTTATTACCCGGAATTTTTCCAGACTCTTTTCGTGGACATAGCGGTGAGGTGGCAATCTATTTCGAGGCTGCCGCCGTCATTACTACTCTAGTGCTATTGGGGCAGGTACTGGAGCTTCGTGCCCGCAGCCAGACTAGTAGCGCCATCAAAGCATTGCTAGGGCTTGCGCCTAAGTCAGCCATAATAGTACGTGAAGGCGGAACAGAAGAAGAAATTCCATTGGATAAAATCAAGCCTGGCGACCGACTGAGAGTACGTCCCGGAGAGAAGGTGCCGATAGACGGTTCGATCATAGAAGGAGAGAGCTTTGTTGATGAATCTATGGTTACCGGAGAGCCGGTTCCTGTTCAGAAGAAAAAAGGGGATAAAGTAATAGGGGGCACAATTAATAGCACCGGCGGCTTTATCATGAGAGCGGAGAGGGTGGGAAGCGACACTCTATTAGCCCGAATAGTGCAAATGGTTAGTGAAGCTCAACGAAGCCGTGCTCCTATCCAACGTCTAGCCGACGTCGTATCTTCATACTTCGTCCCGGCGGTGATAATAATCGCCATGCTAACCTTCATCGCATGGAGCCTGGTCGGGCCTGAGCCCCGCCTAGCCCATGCCATAATTAATGCCGTGGCCGTACTCATAATCGCCTGTCCCTGCGCATTGGGACTTGCTACCCCCATGTCCATAATGGTGGGAACGGGTCGCGGGGCAACGGCCGGCGTTCTCATCAAGAACGCAGAAGCTCTTGAAATTATGGAGAAGGTTGACACTATCGTCGTCGATAAGACCGGCACCCTAACCGAAGGCAAGCCGCGACTTACCAGGGCAGAATCGCTATCAGAGCTGGATGAATCAGAGCTACTTCAACTTGCGGCGAGCGTCGAACGAGGAAGTGAACACCCTCTGGCTGTAGCCATAGTAGCGGCGGCTAAGGAAAGAAATTTGATGTTGTCCAAAGCTCACGAGTTCCAGTCAATTACCGGGAAGGGTGTCCTTGGAAAAGTAAACGGCCGGGTGATTGCCGTTGGAAACAGTAAGCTACTTGAGCAACTGCAGATTGATGCAAGTAAGCTACAAGAAAAAGCGGATGCTTTGCGTAAAGATGGCGAGACGGTGATGTTTATCGCTATCGACAAAAAGGCAGCCGGGTTACTCGCCGTTTCTGACCCGATTAAAGAGACCACTCCCGAAGCCATAGAGTCTCTACACAGGGAGGGTATACGCATAGTAATGCTGACCGGTGACAATAAAACTACTGCGGAGGCAGTGGCCAGGAAGCTGGGGATTGACGAGGTAGAAGCGAATGTCCTTCCTGAGCAAAAAGGCGAAGTGGTCAAGCGGCTTCAGTCCGAAGGTCGAATTGTAGCCATGGCTGGTGACGGCATTAACGATGCTCCCGCCCTAGCTCAAGCCCAGGTAGGTATAGCAATGGGAACCGGTACGGACGTGGCAATAGAGAGCGCTGGTATAACCTTAGTGAAGGGCGATTTGCGCGGCATTGCTCGGGCCAGGCGGCTCAGTCGAGCCACCATGCGCAACATACGGCAGAATCTCTTCTTCGCTTTCATCTACAATACGCTCGGTGTCCCCATCGCCGCTGGCCTACTCTACCCGGTGTTTGGATTGTTATTAAGCCCCATGATTGCCGCTGCGGCGATGACTTTCAGCTCTGTCTCAGTTATCGCCAATGCCCTCAGGCTTCGCAATGTTAAACTATAGAAGACTAGGTATGTGAATCAAGAATATTGATTGTGAAACCTCAAACGGCTAGAATATGACTCAATCAGTATGAATAATATAAGCTTCCTTGTGGTGATCAGTCTTTTGTTCTGTTATACCGGAATCCTTTCCAGCGCTCATCATTCCGCAGTTTTACCCGACAAAGGAGATAAGGTATTAGCCCACCAGCATGGCCGTAAACACATAGATCATCATGACCCTAGCAAGCCGATTTCTCCTAAAAACACGGCTTCGGAAATGCACGAAAGCATAAAGTGCTGTGATTATGCATTGCCCAACGCTCCGCATGCCTTTGGCCCCGACACGGTACTTCTTTTGTTGACGGTTAGTAATCCAGTTAGTGACGTTGATAACTCTCGAAAGTTTATCTTGCATCCAAGAATATTCGGAAAACACGACCCGCCGGAGTTATTCATAACCAACTCTTCGTTATTAATCTAAAAAGGATTCGTCCCCTTAATTTTGTCAGTGGTGCTAATGGTAAAGGTACCACTGTCCCCGGAGTATCTATCCTTCCTAAAACTTAAGTAAAAAAGGAGTGAGCTCAAATGAAATATTTACGAGTAACATTAATTATTTTTGCCAGTATTATCCTATTCTCCACCTGGAGCGTCTTTTCAGCCAAAGGACAATGGGTAAAAAGAGACCACCGATGGCAACTGCGTGGCCCCTGGAACTGGTCTTTAAACCGTGAGTTGCCCCAGCTATTTCGGGAATTCAACGGAATTGACTTTGGCCACGCTCGTGTGGCCCTAGCCCTACTCAAAACGCAAGACCCACACCAGATCGAGAAAGCACGCCTGGAAGTGCTTAACTTTATATTCAGTTCGCCTAGCGTTGCGCCAGACGAGGTGCAAGTAGCACCTACTTTCGCCGAAATGGCATGGGAGGTTCAGCGCACATTTAATTGGGCGCACACTTTTCATCGCAGTCTTTATGACCTCTTCTCAAGCGATAAAGTCGTAGATAAGGGAAGTGCTTACAAAAAGATTCTTGCCGACTATTTAAAGATGCCCGAGGCAATCACTGCTCATCCGCTTGACCACCACGGAAGACTCTGGAGCTTCCCCGAATCCAAGTCCTTTCGCGACAAGTTCCCTAAATTTAATTCTCAGATCTGGGCTTACCACTGGCTCCAAGCCGCTGTATACGACGTTCAGCTTATGGGTGACGTAAAAAAACAAAAAGAGCTAATGCCGAAGATCATTGAGCACTACCATGATTATCTCAAAAACCCGCCACTCGAATGGCAGTACATGCCCATGATGTATGAAGTAGCACCCGATTTCTCCAGCAAGTATCCGGAGGCGGCGGCAATCTTTGATAACCTGCACATGCTCCATGACAATGTAGACGACATACTGAGCCGTCCCGATCTTTACCCGACTTTGGAGGCAAAGCGCGAAGTAATCTTGAAAAGACTGGATATTTACCTTCATCGTAACCACGAGACCAGGGAACGCTATGGTGAATACCATGCAGCCACATCGAACGGCGAACACAGCAGACATGAAATGAGTGGACAGGACATGGAAATGGACATGGGTCCTCGTCCGCCATCGACTGAGGAGGTAGTTTTTGGAAAAGCATCAGAGGATCATAGTCATCAACCCGAAGAGATATCCGCTCCTCATCGCCACAAGCACTACACCGGAGGTGATAAATGAACCGCTTATTCATTTTATACCTGCTATCCTTCTTAGCGTATGGATTAAATGGTTCCTTTGTGCAAGCAATAGACCATAGCAACTTAGACGAGGGGAGACCGTTACGAGTGGAAGACCCTTACCCTATTGCATACCGAGAATTAGCGCTCGAAGCCGGGGTGGGATTTAGTATAAACCGCCGTAGCGACGACAGCTTTCTTTCCTCCGTTGAACTTCTTTACGGCGCTTACCCCAACCTTCAGGTAGGTATTGGTACAAATCTTTCTACCGAACCTGACAACGAGCAAGCTAAGTTCGGCGATATCGAACTGGAGGCCCTCTACAACTTCAATCAGGAGACTCTCCGAATTCCGGCCCTGGCTGTAAAGCTAGAGTTCACTATCCCCTCCGGAGTTGATTCGCCCGGAATCTCTGCAAAAATCAAGGGACTTATGACAAAATCTTATGGCCGCCTTAGCACCCACATCAATGCCGGTTATCAGTATCTTAACGGGGATAGAGATGGAAAGAGAGACAACCGTCTCGAATTCATACTCGGGGCCAGTTATCCGGTAGGAGCACCCCAGTATACACGGCTGACCATCATAGGAGATGTCTTTACCGACCTATCCGTCCAGCGTGATGACTCGAGTATTGTTGGCACAGAATTCGGTTTCCGTTATCAATTGACCCAAAGAACCGTATGGGATGCCGGTGTGGGAACGGAGTTCGCCGGTGAATCTGAGCGTTCGTTATTTTACTTCACAACCGGCATATCTGTTGGGTTCTAGCTTAATTAAGGAGACTGAAAATTATTTCGGCAACCAGTTTATGGAGATATAGAGGCTTAAGTGTTTAAATATAGTTAGAATCATGGCAAAGTGAATTCGATATAATTTTTAAGGTCATAATATTAAGAGTAGCTCACCAGCTCCCTAGATATAATCAAGGCAGGTTTTGCTGGTGGCTCGATGGCTGTAGGGAACGCATATATGCGTTCCTTACAATTGCCTTTTATATGCGCTTTATCTCTAAATTTGTGTATCAAGTTAATAACGTCAATGAATAACGAATATCACTTTATCACCCAATGGCTAGTCGAGGGCACAGTAGGAGAAGTTTCCGATATAATCGGAGATGCCGGGTCGTTAGTACGATGGTGGCCTTCCGTATACCTGGACGTAAAGATAATAGAGCCGGGAGACGAACGCGGCGTTGGCAAGGTTGTCAGTCTTTACACCAAAGACTGGCTTCTCTATACATTACGGTAGAATGTCAG
>FWPU01005855.1_pt1 | contig 25720 bp, 26 predicted proteins | sample 2228361 | NCBI WGS metagenome assembly FWPU01 (sample SAMEA103939777, study PRJEB20133) | metagenome | reverse complement strand
AAATTACTTTTTCTAATATTAAATTTTTTACTTTTTGAAAAAATGTCTGAATAATACCCTCTTTTACTTATTTTTTTAAATGTTTTGTTTAGTTCTTTTTCAAGTTTCCTCCATCTTTTTTCAAACATATAGTTATAATCGTACATCACTAACCTCCAGAAATATTTCAAAAAAGAAGAGTTCTTAAAAGTTTGAAAAATTCAAAATTTTCTTTCACATCATGTACCCTGAATATATTAACTCCCTTTAAGTAGCCAAAGGCATTTACCCCAAGTGTCCCAAAAAGCCTCTCCTCAGGAGGTTTCACTTTCTCATTTATCTTATCTGTATCCCCAAGAATCATACCTATCATCGATTTTCTTGATGCTCCAAGAAGCAAGGGTAAACCAAACTTTTTGAAAATACTTATATTTTTTAGTAATTCAATATTGTGATTTAACTTCTTTCCAAAACCTATCCCCACATCAAGAATAAGATTTTCCCTTTTAATTCCAGTTTTTACCGCTTTTTTTATTAAATTTTTAAAAAAATCAAATACTTCCTTTACAACATTTTTATAGGTAGGAGATAATTGCATGGTTTTTGGGGTACCCTTCATATGCATTATTATTCCAATAGCGTTATAGTTTTTAATTACTTCTGCCATTTTACTATCAAAATTAAAACCACTTATATCATTAATAATGTCTGCCCCACATTTCAAAGATTCTTCTGCAACACCAGACTTGTAAGTGTCTACTGACACTACTACATTAAATTCCTTACACACTCTTTCAAGTACTGGCATTATTCTGTCAAGTTCTTCATCTTCAGAAATCGGTTCAGCACCAGGTCGACTTGACTCTCCCCCAATATCTATAATTTCTGCACCGTTTTTCACCATAAATTCTACGTGCCTCAGTGCATTATCAAGAGTGTTATACTTCCCTCCATCATAAAAAGAATCAGCCGTAAGGTTTAAAATTCCCATTATTACAGGATGATCATATGATATTATTTTGCCATTTCTTGTTATTTGAGTTTTCAACTTCACACTACTTTACCCTTAAAACTGTGTAATCATATATTTTCCATTCATTCATTGAGTTTTTGTATAGTTTGAATTTGTATCTTAATACATAGCCGAGCTCTCTTACCTTATACTCTACATCCGCATCAACGGTGGCTTCCTCTGGTTTTACATAGGATTCAAGGATTTTGTAACTCAGTATTCTATCCTGCCAGTGAGTGGTAAGAAACTTTTTAAAATCCTCCAAAATTTCAAGCTTGTGTTTACCCTTTCTCGCATTTTCATAAGCTTTTCCATAATTCTGAAATGAATAAATAAGCCTTTCCACATCAAAATGCATTAAAAATCTATCCCAATCCTTCTTCATTTTCGCATCAAGTAAATTATCAATAACGTCGTAAGGAGGAAGTTTCCTTGCACTTTCTATATTTAACTTCCTCTCATAATTTTCCTCTTTTATCTTTAGCTCAACTATATCAGGAGGTTTTAACAAAAATTTGTAGTTTTCAGACTCTAAAAAAAACGATTTCAAATCAGGATCAGGATAAAATAAAACCTTTAAATAATAATAACCATCATTTCTGAAATCAAAAATTTCAGTTAAATCAATCTTTCTTGATATTGATTCATCTGGAAAAAGCTTTACTTCTTTAATAACATCATAAGAACTCTCTATTTCTTTGATTTTTAGCTTGTATTCATCCCTATACTCAAGTGTTTCATTTTCTGGAGTTTTTACTATAAAATAAAAAGATTCGTAATTCAAAGGTGAGAGTTTTATAATCTTTGGTTTTTCAGAAATATTTACTATTTTGATTTCAATATTTAAGGGAGAATTCATTCTGTATGTGGTTTTGTCAAAATTTAAGATCAGTGAAAAATCTTTCTTTTCCAGAGAAAAAATAACTGAGGAAAATAAAATAATTATGAAAATCTGTAAAATTCTTTTCATTTTTCTAACTCCAAAAACTGTAATGTATTTATCATATTATCGGAATATTAGAGATAAGTATTTATCATTTTTGTCCTGTGTGGCTTTTTCTAAATCTTAACTATCGCTCAACTTAACAGCAGTCATATAATTAACTTGAAATTTTGTTTTATAAAATCTATAATATTAGCTTACTTTTTGTAAGCTACCACTGGAGAGTGTATGTCCGATTATAGCCGTTTCTTTTACAAAATGCCTGATGGAACCTTAAAGCAGATAAATCCATTTTCAGACACAGAAGTATGGTGTGTCGAGGAAAGGTTGAAAGGACCTGCGATAAATGGTGGTATTCAGGAAAAAAAACCTTTTGTACCTGAAAAGTATGAAAATTATTGTGATTTCTGCGAAAAAGCCTTTTTAAACTGCACCCCTGAAAAACTAAGATACTTCATATCAGAAGGTAGATGGGAAAAAACCTTCTATCCTGATTATAAGGAAATTGCATCCATAATTCCTGAGTTTAAAACTGTTGGAAATCTTTTTGAAATAGTTACTTATGATTACTGGCGAAAAAACTATAATTATACTCCACCTGATTATTTGATAGAATGGCGAGATAGCTATCTTTCAACATCCGATGGCTATCAACATGTAATGAATGTTCTTAAAATAAAGCTTGATGGGCTTGGAATTAATTTTGATGAGCTTTCAGAAAAAGAAAGGCTAAAAAGGATTGACGCATTTTTCTTTGGTTCACATGATCTAATTATTTCAAGAAGACACTATAAAGAAAAAGCTAAATACACTCATGAACTTGCTTCCTCCGGAGAACTGGGGAGCGAAAAACATTTTTACTATTTCTTAATAACTATTGAAAGTATTGAAAGATTACTAAAGCAAAATCCATTCATTAAGTATATAAGTGTTTTCCAGAACTGGCTCAGACCTGCAGGTGCAAGTTTTGACCACCTTCACAGGCAGCTTGTCAGCCTTGATGAGTGGGGAGTTCAGATGGAAAAGGAAATTGAAAAGTTACATGAAAATTCAAACCTTTATAATGACTTTGCCATAAATTTTTCTATAGATGAAAATCTGCTCATTGCAGAAAATGATTATGCCATTGCAGTGCCTGAAATTGGGTCTAATTTTCCAACAATTTCAATCTACTCGAAAAGTAAAAATTGTCGCCCATTTGAACATAAACTTGAAGAAATAAAAGGTATAAGTGAACTTGTCTATGCCATACATTTTGTGATTACAAGCCAGACTACCTGCAATGAAGAGTGGTATTATTCCCCATTTGATTCAGCTTTACCATCTCCATGGAGAATCTCAATAAAACTGAGGGTTACAAACCCAGCCGGTTTTGAAGGCAATACAAGGATTTATATCAATCCCATAAGTCCATTTAGACTCAAAAAAGAAATATGTGAAGCCCTTTTTCTGGCAAGAGAGAATAATAAAATAAGTAAAGATATTAAAATTGATGAGGAGGTATCCAAAACATATAATGCATTGCTTTACTCAAAGAACACAGAAATGAGGAAAATCAGATGATTTCTATTTTTCTAAAAGTTATAATTCCAGTCATTATTATTTTCTTTATTGGATTTATCTTTGGGAAAAAATTTTCTTTAGATCAGAGAAGTTTTTCGAGTGTATCAATCTACATTTTAACTCCCTGCCTTGTATTTATTTCACTCCTTGAATCTAAAGATTTTTTTAAACTTTCCACCCTGAAGATATTTATTTCTATTACAATTTTAGTTGCTGTTACTTACACTATAATCGAGATGATCTCAAGAATTTTTAATATAAAGAAAGAATTAAAAACAATTCTTCTTTTAACCCTGATTTTGCCAAATACTGGAAATTATGGAATGCCAGTGGTTGAATATGCCTATGGTAAAGAGGCACTCCCTATTGCTTCAATCCTTTTAATTATCTACATTTTTTTTACAAATACTCTTGGTGTCTATATTGCCTCAAATGAAAAAAGCAATTTTAAATCAGCTTTTTCAAACATTTTAAAAATCCCAGTCTTCTATGCAATGTTGATTGCAATTATTTTAAGTCTTTTCAAGGTTAAACTTCCAGAACAAATTCTCGCACCAATCAGAGCGATAGGTTATTCTGCAATTCCTGTTAATTTGCTTCTGGTGGGTATTAATCTTTCGAATGTTAAAATTAATGAAAATCTAACCAGTGTAATTATTATAAGCTTAATAAAACTTTTTATTATACCACTTGCTGGCTTTTTTATTTTAAGGATTTTTAAAATTAGTGGACTTGAATTCAGGGTAAGTATGTTACAGATTGCAATGCCTTCGGCAATTTACTCATCCATTCTTGCCACTCACTTTGAAGGAAATGAAAAACTTGCAAGTGAGATAGTTTTAGTTTCATTATTAATAAGTATTTTTTCACTACCTCTCGTAATTTATATACTATCATAGAATGAGTTTATAGAGATTTATTTATTTGGTAAAGAAATATACATCATTAAAAATTTTTAATGAGACTCGCTGATAATTATATAACGATAGTGCAAACTGAGTGTGGCAAACTTTCAATCTTTATATAACCTTTTCCAAATGCAAGATTAAAGTCAATCTTTTCATCTGAAGGATTAAATATTACTACTACTATTGATAAGTCCAAATTTTTAAACGCTGTAACTTCAAGTCTGGAGTTGAATGTGCTTATTCCAAGTCTTTTTGCACCTTGTTTTATAAATCTGCTAAAATGACCGATAGCATAATAATGTTTTCTCAATGAGATTTTATTTTCCAAATAATTTGCAATTATCGGAGCATCACAGAAATTTTTTGCATAGTTTGGGCCTCCCCTCTCATCAAGTAAAATATTCCAATCAATCCAGCCAGAGGAAAAATTATTTAAGTCTCCTATTATATTGTGAATATATCTTTCAGCAACCTTCCAGCTATCCTGTGAAATTCCAGCTTCCTGACAGGCTTCAGTGCCAAGTAAGATTTTCTCTCGAAATCTCTCATGAAACATTTTAAGATTATCGAAATGCTCTCCGGTGTACCAGTGATATGCAACTCCATATGTATATTTAAAAGCCCTTTTATCCTTTAATACTTCAGTTGCCCTATCATATAATCTTTCTTTATTATGATCCCAGATAAAGATTTTTATATACCCCAGCCCACTTTTTTTCAAAGCAGGATAAAGATGGTTAACAAGGAATTCCCTTTCTTCATCGGCTGAAAATTCACATGAATCCCAGATTTGTTTTGCCATTGGTTCATTTTGAATTGTAATTCCCCATATTGGTATTCCTTCCACTTCGTATGATTTAATAAATTTTACAATGTATTCTGCCCAGGGTTTATAATAATTTTTAAGGAGCTTTCCTCCATATTTTCTTTCTTTGTTTTCTTTCATAAATGCTGGCGGACTCCAGGGAGAAGCAATTATTTTAATATCTGGTGAATGATCAAGCACACATTTTATTAAAGGAATCAAGTATTTTTTGTCCCTCTCAATGGAAAATTTGTTATCTTCTGTCAGGTGAGAATAAGAATCAAGTGAAAAATCACAACTACCTATGGGTATTCTTACCAGATTGTAATTATTACCATCAGCTTCATCAAAATAAGATTTTATTATGAAATTCTGGTTTGAAGTATTAAGTTGAGAAAAAACAAAACCAGAAGCTTCTGTTAAAGCTCCCCCAAAACCCTCAATTGTTTGATAAGTTAAATTTTCATAAATTTTTACAAGATTGAATTCCATTTTTGAATTTAGAGAAAAAATCTCTTTAGTCTCAAGTTTCAAGTCAAAATTTCTTGTAGAAGTATAGATCTTCACCCTCTTCATCGTATTACCCGAGAATAAGGCGAGCTATTGTAAGATAGATTCCAGTCCCAATAATATCGGCAAGAGTCGTTATAAGTGGGGTACTTGCAGTTGCAGGGTCCTTTTTCAAACCTACAAATATAAATGGCAGAATTATTCCGACAAGAGAACCTATAACCACATTAACAAACATTGCGATTACAACAACCTTTAATACATCAATTCCACCTCTCAAAAAACCCATAAAAGAAATTCCAAATCCCATTGTTAAACCAAGAAGTGCCGAGACAGTGAATTCTTTAAGAAAAAGCCTTATCCAGTCTTTTGGATTTACTGTTCCCAGTGCTAATGCCCTGATTGTCAGTGTGGCAGATTGAGAACCGGCATTCCCTGCTGTATCAACAAGGACTGGAAGAAAAGTAACAAGAACCACATATTTTCCAATAAGGCTTTCAAAACTTTGTATGATTCCACCCGTTATCAGATCCATAACAAGAAGTGCAAAAAGCCAGAAAATTCTACTTCTATAGAGTTTTAAAACAGGAGATTTTAATAAATCTGTTATTATTTCTATACCTACATTTTCTGAACTTATACCAGAAACCTTTGTGAAATCTTCTGTGTTTTCCTCTTCCATTACATCCACCATATCATCAATAGTAACAATTCCAAGCATCATTCCATCTGAATCCACAACTGGCAAAACATTTAACCTATAATGTTTCATTAACTTAGCTGCATTCTCCTGGTCCTCATTTGCCTGAATGGAAATGAAATTTCTGTCCATTATACTTTCGACTTTATTTTTAGGTTTAGAAAGTATAAGTCGTCTTATGGGAATATCATCTATAAGCTTATTTTTTTCATCAATTACATATACCATGTTTATGGTTTCTGCATCAATACCCTTTTCTCGAATATAGTTCATTGCCTCTTCTATTGTCCATTCAGGTTTCAAAGTTACATAGTCAGGGGTCATCAACCTACCAACACTATCTTCAGGATAACCAAGGAGTTTTAAAGCCTCTTTCCTTTCATCTGCTGGCAACAAATTTAATATTTTCTGAGTAACTTCGGGAGGAAGTTCTTCAAAAAGATCAGTTCTATCATCTGGAGAAAGTTCAAGAAATATTTCTTTGACCTGCTCATTCGTCATCTGGGAAAGAATCGATTCATGCTTATCTGCATCTAATTCACTGAATACATCACTCGCCAGAGTTTTCGGCAAAAGTCTGAAAATTATAAAGGCTTCTCTATCTTCAAGACTTGTGATAAGACTCGCTATGTCCTGAGGAGGCCAATCAGAGATCACTTCTTTTAACAATTTCCATTCTTTCATTTCGATGAGTTCAATGATTTCGGGTCTAAATATCTCTTTTAACATAACAGCCTCCTGAAAGAAAGAATTTAAAAGAAAAGCTTTATATTATAAGATAATGCTTAATTATTTGCAAAAATCTTATGGATTTTTTCTAAATTGGTTTTTCTAAAATGTTTAAAGAGAACTGCTAGACCTTAGTGCGGGGGGGGGGGGGGTAATGTGGTTTGAAAGTTCTCTTTATCACATAATTAAACAAAAAAATATCACTTGTTTTAGGAAAAACCAAAAAAATTTGATTTAAATAACTTTTTTTAATAAAATAAATAAGTACTAAAAGGAAGTTATATGTTTTTTAAAGTCTTGTTTAACTCCATAAAAAAATGGTGGAGAAATATAAATCTCTCGATAGTTTCATCGCTTGTTTCATCAATAAATCCATTTTTCTTAATATTACTTTTTTATTCAAATCTTTTAATCTCATTAAAATTTGAACCAATTTTGAAGTATCCCATAGAGGTTGTAAGTTTTTATCTATTTTTTATTTCAATACAGAGTTTTTTCCCTACCACTTTTGCAATAACCACATTGCAGAAGAAAATTATTGAAAAGGATCACCTTTCTTATAAAGAATTTTTCTCTGGATTCTGGAGACTTCTTGCAAGATACATCCTTCCATGGCTTGGGCTTACTTTTTTCTTTGCAATTGCAGTCCTTTTAATTATCTGGACGGGTGGATTTTATTTCCAGTTCATTGAAAACATATTTTTAAAAATATTTATTATGCTTTTTGTTCTTTTTATATTTTCTATTTTCATAATGTCTCAATATGTATTTTTCCCACTTTATATTTACGAAGAAGATAAAATAAAAGTTTCAAATGCCTTAAAATTTGCAATGGAGATTGCATTACGCAACGTTCACCTACTAATACCATTCTTTTTAATTGATATTCTGCTTTTTTCGATTTTTGTTTTAGTACCATATTTTAACTTTTTCATTGCCAGCATATTTTATTTTGGCTTTACAAACTTTGTGAGGTTATATCTTTATTATGAGATTATCAGAAAATACACATCTCAAAAGAAATATGCAACCACTTCTTATTCAAAGGTTGGGAATGTCCCCTCTCCATGGCTTGATTTATTAAAGAGCAAAAAGGATCTTTTAAATCGATAGGATAAAATTACAGCTTTTTTACTCCCTCAAATGAGTTACCGTCACCGCGGAAGAATTTCATAAAGAATTCGTAATATTCAAGCCTCAAAACCTGAATGCTTACAATAAAGCCCTCAAAACCTATGACAAATATATTCCCAAAAAATATTACCATCCATTGAGAAATCTTACTCTTGAACATGGAAGATATTATAAAAACAGCACTCATAAGAGCTTCATGATTTAATGCAAATGCACCAACACGCATAAAAGAAATTGTGTTTGTTAGAAAAGTTAATACTGCCTCAATAACTTCAACAACCATAACTATAGGATTAAAAGTAGCTTTTTCTTCTTCATTATGTTTAAAAAACAACCTCTCAAGGGGTTTTTCCAGTGCAATAATTATTAAGAAAAAGAGTGGGATATATAACATCCAGCTATTAAATTTCTTTAAAACGACCAGAATTAAAACTAAGAGAAAACTCCAGTAAAAACCAATTCCAGAAAGTCCCATTGAGCTAAATATCAATCTGCCGTAATCCTTCTCCCTTATACAATTTATAATATTTAACACTATACCTAGAGAAACCATCCACACACCAAATCCGATTGCAAAAAGCAAAATCTCCATTATATGAGTTATTGGTTTTAACCATATAGTTCTGATAATATGATCATAGCCAAAAACGTTTCCATAAAGAATGCCAAAAAATGCAGAAGAAAGCCCAACATAACAAATAATTTTTCCAAAAGATCTAATAAAACCAAATCTTTTTACCAGAAGGCCGAGCAATCCCGCAAAAAACAATACAAGCCCCTGTCCCAGATCTCCAAACATCATCCCATACATTAAAACATAGCTAAAGGCAACAAGAGGGGTAGGATCTACCTCTTTGTATCTTGGTACTCCAAAGTTCAGGACAAGTCCTTCAAAAGGCTTCAAAAATGAAGGATTTGACAGTTTGGTAGGAGGGGTCATACCTTCTTTTTCAATGGCTTCAATATCAGAAATGCTTGTTATCACACATTTCCTCTCCGTTATATTTTCAATAGCTGATTTCAATCTTTCCAGCTTTCTATCCGGAACCCAGCATGAAATTAAAACAACATCCTTTGATGACACCATTTCCTTTTCAAGTCTGTTAAGAGCCTGATAGTATTTTATACTTTCAGTTAAAACTTTGAATGTCGGAATGGATTTTTGTAAGTGCTGTTTCAACTCATTTTCATACCATATCTCTTCATCCTGAAGTCCAATAACTGATAAACCTGTTGTCAAAAATCCAGCCTTTTCACTTTCAGCCTTCGGGAATCCATAATCCTTAAAGTAGGCGTTTTTTAATACACTCTCTATTTTTTCTGAAAACTTTTTTGGATAAACTAAAAGCAAGATAGCCTCTTTTCCAGCCTCACCCAGAAATCTTACCTCACAGGAAAAATCCTTTAAGGCATTCAATAATCCCTGCCTGTTTATTGAAGGAATAGAACCAAAGAAAATACCAAAGAATTTGAGATTTTCATACTCCGATAAATCGAGCTCAATCTGAGAAAGGAATAGCTTTCTCTTTAATTTCATTTCTTCTTCAATTTTTCTTCTTTTTACTTCCTCAAGTTTTGTATTGAGTTCATTTACTTTATTTTCAATTCTTAAAAGGAGGGGTTCTATATCTTCTTCCTTCAAAATATTAAAAAGGTCCGACATTCCCTCTTCCTGAATATCTATTTCCTCCCAGAAACTCTTAACAAGAGATTGCAAATACCCCACTCTCTTCTCAAGTTCTTTAAGCTTTACAATTCTTTCCTCAACAGGAATCTTTTTAAAGAAAAATTCTTTTAGTTTATTCTCACTTAAGTTTATGCTTTCAAATTCACCGAATTTTAAAAGTTCTTTTTTAACCATCTCCTTATGAATAGTAAGAATGAAAATATCTACTTTTCGCATTTTTTCAGGAAAGAACATAAACCAACCTTAAAATACTAAAAATTTCATTGTATCTTCAATATTTATTCCCTCTTTTTTTGCCTCAAGTAAAGCCATCCAGTTTTTTGCATTCAAATAATGAAGAATAAAAAATGAAAGAAATACACCTATATTAAATGGTGCGGATTTCATTCCTTTTTTAGCCCTGTGCATTAATTCTTTGAAAAAGAGGGTTTCAAGAAAATCTCCAGTAGCCTCTACATATTCGTTTTTTCCACCAGAAATGATAAATTTCCAGTCCACTAAAAGCTTTACAAATTCTTCTTCGCTTCCAGCCTCAAGTAACCTTTCATATTTTGAGCTTGACAAAACACCAAGAATTTCTGGAAGCAAAACCATTATTTCATTTTTACTGAAACCAAATAGAAATTTAGCCCTGTAGATTGATAATATCCTTTTTATTTCCAGAAAATAAAACAAAAGTTTCTTAATACTTTTCCTTTCAAACGAAAGAAGTGTATCATAAAATCTTTTCAAATTTGTTGCCATAAAATTATCCAGGCTTATATCAAAAAAGAATGTGGATTTTGTCTCCTTTACTCTGGGAAGTGTATCTCTGGCTAAATTATAATATTCACTCCCGCTTAGAAAATCAAGGAATTCGTCTACATTGTTTACACCTTTCAAAAATTCAGACTGAAATTTATTGTTTGGTTCAAGCTCAAAAAGAAGTTCCATATATTCTTTTCTCTCAAGAAGAATTGACTTCAATGCAAGTTTCAAATTTTCAACCTCATAAAACTTAAGCCACACCTTAAAGAATTTCTTTGAATTTCCGTGCAAAAATCTTTCCACACTTCTGAGAAATAAAAATTCCTCCTGTTTTATTGCTTTTTCAATCGAAATAATATCCTCACCCCTAAGACTAATCTTTTTTAGTCTTGTTTTTACAAGCTCAATAAGCTCTTTCAGACTCATCTGAAGGGCTTCTCTAATTTCATCTTCTTTCAGAATCGAGCCTCGCCAGGCCATTACCTTGGCATAAATAGGAATGTATTTAAAACCTAACATACTTTCCTCATCTAAAAAACAAAAGCATAACTTTTTCTTTTATCTTCCATTTTTTTTCATTAAAAAGGTCGGTTTTTTGTTGAATTTCAGTATCAATTTGTGTCTTCGCACTACTTTTATATTCTTCCCTCTCTTTTAAAAGTGCTTCCATTTTTGCCTTCCTTTCTGCCTCAAACTTTTCTCTAAATTCATTTTCAAGAAATTCTATTTTTTTATTTGCCTCTTCAAGTATCCTATTTGCCTCATTCTCTGCCTTTTCAAGCTCACCCTCCAGTTCAAGTTCAACCCTTTTTATTGTTTCTAAAACCTTTTTCATAATTCTTCTCCAATAACAAGAATATTTATGTCAATATTTAACAATAATTTTCTCTCTACCTGAGAAAATATATCTTTTTGCTTCTCTCCACCAATTTTTTTTGGTATAAATAACAACTTGCTTTTCTCACTATCATTTCTCACATAGTTATATATTTCATAATATGGGTCCCCCTGCAAAACAATCTTTTTTGCTTCTATTCCAAGATTTTTCGCTTCTTTAATCATAAAATCAAGATATTTTTCAATATCACTTTCCATTGTTTCTTTATACCTTCTTACTTCTTCTTCCACAAAAACTCTATATCTTTTTAGCTTTGCTACCAATTCGACATTTAAAATACCTAAAAAAACTACTTCAAAGTTATGGTCTCTTGCAAAAATTAGTGCCTTCTTATAAGCCTTTTTCCCCTCTGGAGAACCTGTTATAGGTATATAGAGCCTGCTCAAAACTACCTCCGTTATCTTTCTTTTTTAGCTTTAACTCTTTTCATTTGAAAAAATGTCTCCCTTTCTCTTTCTTCAAGATTATCCTGAATGAATTTTATTATCTCCTTAAATTCTGGAATGAATATACTCTCAAGAGCATTTACTCTCCTTTGTGTCTTTTTAATTTCATAGGCAAGTCTCCATGCCTTTGCTTCCAGTTCTGCCACCTCAATAAAAAGAGAGATTAGTTCTTCAGCCTCCATCGCAAATCTATCGTATACCCTCAGCCTTTCAAAACCTGTTAAAGTTTCGGGACTGAATTTTTTTTCTTCCTTTTTTTCTCTTTTTATCAATGGAAGATTTACCCCCATTATTCCTTTTTCTACAATTTTTACCCTTCCAAAACTTTCCAGCTTATTTAAAATGAGCCTTCTAATACCAGTTTCTCCAAACTCAAGCTTTAAAAGTTTAAACTGGTAATACATCTTTTCAAGTTTTTTATTAAATAAATTTCTTTTTTCTTTAACACTTTCCGCAATTTCAAGCAAATGCATTACAAGAACTTCTCTTTTTTCTTCAAGCAGGTCATGACCTTCAATAGAAAATTCAAGCTGGGCTTTAAATTCTAAAAGGTTAGTTTTTGTTGGAGCAATTTCTGCAAGATTCATACTGTTTCTTCCTCAATATAATACTTTTCGATCTCTTCTTCTTTTAACCCCGTTAACTCAGTTTTTGGTAGTATTGAAAGCATTTTCCAGCCAAGTTCAAGACTTTGTTCTATTGATCTATCTTCTGTAAAACCCTGTCCTATAAAATTCCTCTCAAACTCATTCCCAAACTTGAGATAGGCTTTATCCACTGGGCCTAATTCCTCTTCACCAACTATCGAAGCAATGGACCTTACTTCCTTTACCCTTGCATAACTTGCATAAAGCTGCATAAAAAGGTGTGGGTGATCCTCCCTTGTATAACCTTTACCAATGCTATCCTTCATCAATCTTGAAAGAGACGGAAGAATATCAATCGGCGGATAGATCCCCCTTCCGTTAAGCTCTCTTGAAAGAACAATCTGTCCCTCTGTAATATAACCTGTCAGATCGGGTACAGGATGGGTAATATCATCATTCGGCATAGTAAGAATAGGAACCTGGGTAATTGAACCAGTTTTTCCCTTCACCCTTCCAGCCCTCTCGTAAATTGTTGCAAGATCGCTATACATATAGCCAGGAAAGCCTTTTCTTGCAGGTACTTCACCTCTCGCATTTGCAATCTCTCTTAAAGCCTCACAATAGCTTGTCATATCGGTTAGAATGACAAGAACATGCATTCCTTTCTCAAAGGCAAGATATTCAGCCACTGTCAATGCAATTCTTGGTGTAACAATTCTTTCTATGGGTGGATCATTCGCAAGATTTAAAAACATAACAACATTTTTTAAAGCACCTCTTTCCTCAAAGTTATTAATAAAGAAAAAGGCATCATCATTCTTTATACCCATCGCAGCAAAAACAACTGCAAAGTTTCCAGCTTCCTCACCCGGTAATTTTGCCTGAGCGGCAATCTGGGCAGCAAGCTCATTATGGGGAAGTCCTGCCGCAGAAAAAATAGGAAGCTTCTGTCCTCTTATAAGTGTATTCATCAAATCTATGGCTGAAATACCAGTTTCAATATATTCTCTTGGATACTCCCTTGCCACGGGGTTGATAGATTCACCATTTATATTTCTGTAGGTTTCAGAAATAATATCAAAAAGTCCATCTATCGGTTTTCCAGTTCCATTAAACACCCTTCCAAGCATTTTTTCAGATAAGCCTATCTCAAGTGGCTTGCCCGTAAATCTTACCCGTGAGGATTTCGGGTTTATCCCTCCAGTTCCCTCAAAAAGCTGGATAACGACAAATTCGTCAGAAGTTTCAAGTACTTTCCCTCTCCTTTCAGTTCCATCTTCCAGTTTTACCTCCACAACCTCATCATAACCCACATTCTTTATATTTTCAATTATGATTATGGGACCCCTTATCGAATTTATACCAATATGTTCCTTTGAGATCTCAAACATTTTCCCCCCTACTCCAGATATTCCTTTTCTATTGTTTTAAATTCTTCAATCATCTCTTCCTCTATAACCTCTATCTTTGAAAGTTTATCATTTGGGACAGACATTTTTATCCTTAAGATGGATGGAATTATTTTCATATTTCTTATAACAAATATTGGAACCCCCTTTTTAATTAATTCATAAGCCAGATCGAAATATCTTAAAATTAACCTTAGAATTTTTAACTGTTTTTCTGGCACCGAGTATGTATCAACTTCATCATATGCACTCTGTTGTAAGAAACCAACCTTTATCATTTTAGCAATGTCTAAATAAAGCTGTTCAGTATCAGGCAAAGCATCAGGACCTATCAGTTTGACAATCTTTTGAAGTCTATCTTCTTTTTGCAAAATTTCAAAGCTTCTTAATCGTATTTCACGATAATCTTTAGCTATATTTTCAACCCACCAATCATTAATTTCATCAACATACTGGCTATAACTTCTCATCCAATTTATCGAAGGATAATGTCTGCTTGAAGCCAAAAACTTATCCAGCTCCCAGAAGCATCTAACAAACCTTTTTGTGTTTTGGGTGACTGGCTCTGAAAAATCACCACCGGGTGGTGAAACAGCTCCTATTACAGTTATTGAGCCCTTATTTCCAGAAAGCGTTTCACAATAGCCTGCTCTTTCGTAAAAGGCTGCAAGTCTTGAACCTAAATATGCAGGAAAACCTTCCTCTGCTGGCATTTCCTCAAGCCTTCCAGACAATTCTCTTAATGCCTCTGCCCATCTCGAAGTAGAATCAGCCATTAAGGCAACATCATATCCCATATCTCTGTAATACTCTGCAATTGTTATCCCGGTATAGATAGAGGCTTCTCTTGCTGTAACAGGCATATTTGAGGTATTTGCAATTAGAATCGTCCTTTCCATAAGTGGTTTGCCACTTCTTGGATCTATAAGCTTTGGAAAACTCTCAAGAACGTCAGTAATTTCATTTCCTCTCTCACCACAACCAATATAAACAATAAGATGTGCATCCGCCCACTTTGCAAGCTGATGCTGGGTAATTGTTTTGCCTGTTCCAAATCCACCGGGTATAGCAGCTGTTCCACCCTTTGCTATCGGGAAAAACAAATCCACAATTCTCTGACCAGTTAAAAGTGGTAAGGTGGGTTTTAACTTCTTTTGAATGGGTCTTGGAAACTTTACAGGCCATCTATGATACATTTTTACTTCAATTTCTCTATTTTCCTTATCCTGTAAGGTTAAAACTCTATCCTCAATTTTATAATCGCCTTCTTTGCAGACATAAATTACTCTACCCTCCATACTTGGTGAAAGCATTATTTTATGAGTTAAAAGTGAAGTCTCAACCACTTCACCAATAATCTGTCCACCTTTGAGATACTCTCCTATTTTAACAAAAGGAATAAAGTGCCATTTCTTTTCTCTATCTAAAGATGGAATATTTATACCCCTTCCCATAAAGATACCGCTCTTTTTTAAAATTTCTTCAAGAGGTCGCTGTATTCCATCAAAAACCCCTCCTATCAAGCCCGGACCCAATTCGACCGAAAGAGGTAAACCGCTGCTATAAACCACATCCCCCGGTTTAACTCCAGCTGTGTCCTCATATACCTGAATTGTTGCTCTATCATTCTCAACAGCCAGAACCTCTCCTACAAGATGAAACTCAGAAACATAAACGAGCTCCATCATTTTCAGCATTTCGGACAATTTTACTGAAACAATAGGACCATTAACCCTGAATATCTTTCCGGCAATTTTATCCATAGACCCCTCGAAAATTCTTAAATTTCCCTTATAATTCCAATAGGTGTTTGCTCACAGCTTTGCCCCAATGGATTATCTCTCAAAATCATAAGCATATCATTTTTATTAATTTTTTTATTTGAAACTCCTAAAATTTTTCCTCCAAGATCATTCAGATCTACTATTAAAACATCAACACCAAGTTCCCTGCTGATTTCGCGGGCAACTTTATCTGGATATAAGGGACCTAAAACCACACATTTGTTATATGGAGGAATTGTATTTGGAGTTGGCCCGTCAATTGAAGAAGCTTTATAACCTGCAATTCTATAAAAATCACCTTTTCTACCAAAAAGTGTTTTGGTTATTGCACTTACAAAGGCAGCAAAAAGAATCCTTAAAACCCCACATTCTCTTATTGCCATTTCCATTGTTTGTGGAATTCCAAGGCCTATACCATGCTTTGTTTTGGTAACATATTTTGAAAGAAACGTAGCTAATCTGCCAGGTTTAATAGAATCAACAGGAAATGCCCTATTCTGACAGATAGCCACAGCCTTTTCGGTAACAAAGATTATATCGCCTTCCCTTAAAAAAGGAGGAGCATACTTTTTAACTATTTCTACAATATTTTCACCATTTTGAATAACATGGGTTTTTATAGGTATTCTAAGGTAGCGTTTACCAGCATATTCAATTTCTGGCTTTTTTTCTTTCATATTCTATTCCTTTTAATCCCCAATTTCCTCAACAACGATTTTTAGAATTTGTGGTCTTAATTTCTCAAACATGTTATCAAAAGAGGCATCAATATAAGTATCTTCTGTCTTCAGTATTATTCCTCCAGAAATATTTGAAAAACTAATTTTTCCAGTATTTTCAAATTCCTTCTTAATCTCGGAAACAATAGCTTCATCTTCATATGAAATTACTACTTCAACCTTTTTGTTTTTCAATTCTTTTTTTGCATTTCTGACAACGCTTAAAATAAGATTAGCATATTTTTCTTTATTCTTTTTGATTTCTGAAATGACATCTGTCAATATTTCATTTATGAAAGATCTATACAAATTTGCTTTTTTTTCCTGTCTTTCTCTTTCTATTTCAATCTCTGCTTTCCCTTTAATCCTTTTTTTGAGAGAAGATATTTCACTTTCTAAAGCCAGTCTTTCTCCAGCATAAAAATTCTCAAGCTCATTTATCTTTGAGAGTATCATATTATTAGCTTTAACTTTTGCGTTTTCAATCTTTTTTTCAGCACTTGATGTCGCTTCCATACGAATTTCATCAAGCATTTCTCTTATTCCCATATGGTTACCCTCATATCTTTATTCCTATCGCCTCTCTAATGTAATCTGAAAGGCTTAGCCTGCCTTGTGTTTTACCTTTAATAGAAGGGACATCCACAATAAGAGGAGTTTCTTTTGAAAATCTCAAACTGTCAACCAGATCCTTTGTAAAACTTACAACATTTTCAGTCACAATTAAAATACCACAATCCCTTGTCTTCTTTATCCTCTTTAATTCCTCTGCAAAACTTTCTTCATTCTCCAAAATCCTTGCCTCAATTCCAAGAAGCTCAAAAAATTGGGCGGTCTCGCTATCCCCAACAAATATAACTTTCATAATTAAATATACTTATTAAGTATCATAATTGCAATAATTAGCCCATATATAGCAATACCCTCTGCAAGTCCAACAAAAACCATTGCCGCACCAAAAATTTTCGGATTTTCAGAAATTGCACCTAAAGCTGCAGAACCAGTTACTGAAACAGCTATACCCGCACCAATTGAACCAACACCAACTGCAATGGCAGCCGCAAGATATGCAAAAGATATTACCTTATCGCTGACCTGAGTAACAGCAGGCTTTTGCTCAGCAGAAGTATCCTGAGAATAAACTTTGCTTGCAGAAAAAATTAAGATCCCAGCAGAAATCACAAATATAGAAATCAAACTGGATATAACTCCAAATTTCATGATTGATTTCAGTGTTTTCTTTGAGCTAAAAAATCTGCTGGCTAGAATACCAAAGAGTATTATTGCCCCACAAAAGACTATTACAATAGATACACCTAATATCAACATCTTATTCCTCCAATTATGACTTTTAGGTGTTATTATACAGCTTTTCAAGAATTTTTGCAAAAAAAATCTTTTATGTACACCCTAAATTGTTTTATAATTATTCGTTAAATGCGAAGAAATAATTTTAGTACACCGAGAAGCTGGTCAAAAGAAGTTTTAGTAGAGGTGCAATACAATAAACAACTACAGCTCAATTCAGGTATCCAGAATATTAAAAGAATAAAAATTACTTTTTCTTTCCCTCAATATATTTTTTATATTCAAGAAGCTTCTCATCATCTGGAAACTCTTTTAACCCTTCATTTAAGTATTTTTCTGCAGTCTCAAAATTTTCCTTCTTTATCATATCATATACTCTCAATCTGTAAACAAGCCTCAGATTTTTAAGAATCTGTGCATTGCCGGGTCTCATTCTCTTAGCAATAATAAATAAATCTTTACCGGCTTCATAATTACCCTTTTCAATCTCATCTATTGCCTTTAAAATATAGAAATCCACCAATATGTTATCGAGTTCAGAAGAAACAATGTGTTTTTTTCCCCTATTTATTACTTTAATCGCCTTTTCAATCTCCTTCTTTTTATAGAAAACATGGGCATTTCTAATATAAAAATTAATAAGAAGCTTTTTCATATCATTGTTATTCTGCATAAGTTTATACCAGCTCAGGACTTGCTTTTCATCGTCAATTCCACTCTTCTCTGTCAGAAGGTAGAAGGCATTTACAACTAATTCTCTAAACTTCTGGGAATCTTTCATTTCTTTAAAACCATCTTTAAATATGCTATAAAGCTTGTCAAAATCTATTTTTTGGGATGCTTCTTTATTATAAATATTTATGTAAAGATTTTCTTTTATTTGCAAAGGAATATTAATCCTTTTTGTCTCTTCTCTTAAAACATTAATAGCCACATTTTCATTTGAAAATTTTATGCAAAAAGAAAGATAACTATCAAGCACATTCCAAAACATATTTGTAAAAAGACTCTTTTCTGGAAGAAAATTTAATGCTTCATAAGCAACATCAAGGGCTTTTGTGAAATTTTTTTCTTCTTTCAAATAAGTTATATAACTTTGATAAGCAGCAATAGTATTGCTTGCTACCAGCCTAAGATTAGGAGCAATTGAATAAGCTTTAATAGCATTCTGAAACCCTGAATAAAAATTCTTATTCCTCATATCTGAAGCTGAAAGATTGGCATACAGAGAAGCTAAAAGCCCCCTTTTGTCAATAATTTCAATCTTATTAGTCTCTCTTGTATAATCAAAGCCAGTGAGTTTCTTAAAAACCTTCTGGGCTTCAAGATTTGTTCTGATGTCAAACCCGTTGGGGGTTGTATTTTCAACATCTATTTCATTTCCCTCAATAATTAAAAGTGTAAAAATATGAGTTGGAAGAGCAATTGCCTTAAATTCATAGTTAAAATCCTCAAGAAATATTGAGTATAAGATTGTGGAGGAAAGACAATTAAAATTCCCCCTTTTGAGAAGGACATCAAGGTGATCATTATAAAGCCCATAATTCTTTAGAAAGTTTATATGCATTTCATTAAAAATTAATTTTGCAAAATTTAACTTATCAATTTTTCCTGAAACTTCAGTCAATTTTTTTTCAAAATTATCAATAATTGATATGTATTCTTTTTCATTCTTAACCCCACAGGCAACAAGAGCTGATAACCTCAAAGGATATTTTTCTGGTTCTTTTAATATATTGTACTCAAGGCTTTCAGGAGGCAGGTTAATAAACTTTGAAACAAAGGAAAATGTAAAATTAGTTAAAAAAAAGATGAATATTAAAAAAAATCGACTCAACTTAATGCCCTTATTGAAATAACTAATTCAACTTAAGAAATACCTTAAGTTCTTTCAAATTTTTATATGACATAACAATGAAATTTACGATTAACAGAAACAGGTAAAAAATTTCAAATTTTCTTATAAGCATATAAAAAAATACACATACAAGCCCTATAATCGTGATCATCGCATCATCTTCACTGGTTATTTTTTTCTTAAAAAATCTAATTATTATTTCAAATGAAGCCAGCAAAATACCATAAACGAGTGGAATTTCAAAAAAGGTAAGAGCCCCCCATACTCCGAAAGTAACAGCTACCCCCTTCCCACCTTTAAATTTAAGAAAGGGAGAAAATGCATGCCCTAAAATTGGAGCTATTCCCACAATAAATATCTCCCAGCCTGATATATAATTATGGTATGCAAAAACGATTAAAGGAAAAAGCCCCTTAAAAAAATCCAGAAGAGCACCTATAACACCAAACTTAAAGCCGAGAGCCCTACCCAGATTAAAAGCACCAGGGTTGCTATCCCCAAAAAGCCTTATATCCTTTTTAAATAAAACCCCAAGCCAGTATGAAAACATCATCGATCCTATGAAAAACTCTAATAAGAAAAGACTTATTGTTTTCATAGTGGACTAATTATAATAAAGGAAAACTATTTAGTCAAGTAAAAGGGTATTATTACCCCAAAATAAAGATTCTTTTAAGAATAATAAAAGATAATCTGAAAATACAAATGATAATAGTTACTCTCTCAACATTTCCTTTGCATGTTCAAAGGAAATATTAGTTTCTCCACCAAGCATTCTTGCAATCTCAGAAATCCTTTCGCTTTTTGAAAGAAGTTTCGCACTTACAAATGTTCTATTAGCTTTAATACTTTTGGTTATTACGTAATGATGGGTGGCTTTTGAGGCAATCTGTGGCAGGTGGGTGATAACAAAAAGCTGTTTACCATTAGAAATATCAAGCATTTTAAGTCCAACATTATTTGCAGTGATACCTCCAATTCCAATATCAATCTCATCAAAAATCATTGTTTCAACTGGATCACGCTTTGCAAAAATACTTTTTAAAGCAAGCATAACCCTTGAGATTTCACCGCCAGAAGCTATTTTTCTTAAGGGTTTTGGTTCTTCACCGGGATTTGTACTTATCAAAAATTCTATTCTATCTATTCCTTTTTCATCAATTCTTATAGGAAGATTATTTATAATTATGGGACTTTCTTCATCCTTCACATACTTTACATCAACCACAAAATCTGCCTTTTCCATTCCAAGAAATTTTAACTCTTCTTTTATCCTTTTGCTTAACTCAATCCCGATATTCTGCCTCTTCTTTGAGAGTGAAAGAGCCCTATCCATCACCTGATCTTTTAACTCTTTTATATCTTTACTAAGTTTTTCTATATCTTCTTCTTTGTTTTCTAAAAATTTTAATTTCTCCTGACATTCTCTTGCATAATTATTAAGTTCCTCAACGGTATTTTTTCTGTACTTTCTTTTCAAATCCTTTATCAATTCAAGTCTTTCTATAATACTTTCAAGTTCATTTTCATCAAAATTTAACTCATCAATATAATCAGCTATAAGGTGAGACGTTTCATCAACTTTTGTAAGAGCATCTTCAAGAATCTGGGATAGTTCTATGTATCTATTGTCAAAATTTTCAATCGAGGAAAGCAAACTCAAAACCTTTGAAATTCCTTTGGAAACATTTTTATCACTATCATATAAAATTTCTTTTGCCTCAATCAAGCTTCGAGAAATTTTTTCGGCATTCTCCATTCTTTTTAATCTATCAGACAGCTCTTCTTCCTCATTTTCCTCAAGGTTAGCAGAGGATATTTCTTTATATGCATGCTCAAGAAAATCCCTTTCTTCCTCAAGTCTATTCTGGTTTTCAAGTAAAAATTTAAGGTTTTCCATCTTTTCCTTCAATGTGGCATACAATTCGCCAAAGGCTCTAACTTCGTTCTCCAGTCTCCCATAGCTATCGAGTATATCCAGGTGAACTTTCTGCATCAATAACAACTGATGGTCATGTTGCCCATGTATATCAACAAGCCACTCACCGATCTCCTCAAGTTTATTTAATGGTTCAAGAAGTCCATTTATAAAAACCCTGTTTCTGCCCTGAACTGAAATCTCTCTTCTGATGATCAACGTAGAATCCATTTCAATTGAAAATCCCTTTATTTTCTCAATTATATTCTCATTTTTGATCAAAAATTCACCCTCTATTATAGCCTTTTCCTCTCCACTTCTTACAACAGTAGCGTCGCACTTTTCCCCAAGAAGCAAGCCTATTGCTCCAACAAGCATTGACTTTCCAGCTCCTGTTTCACCGGTGAAGACATTAAATCCTTCATTAAATTCAAGCTCAAGGTTATCAATAATAGCGTAATTTTTAACCGCAAGTCTCATAATCATATATGCCACCCCAATTTCTCTCTAAGGACATGAAAAAACTGTTTTTCACCATAATCGTATATTTTAACAGATTTTTTTTCTTTTTTCACCATAATTATATCATTTGGTTGAAGCAAAAAATTTTCCTGCCCATCAATGGTAAGATTTGTATCAACTCCACCAGCAAGAAATGATATCTCCAGTTCTTTATCAATTCCCGTAACAATGGGTCTAACCCCCAGCGAATGAGGGCAGATTGGGGTTATTATCATTCCTCCAACATCCTGAGTAAGGATAGGACCACCAGCAGAAAGGTTGTAAGCTGTAGACCCTGTTGGGGTAGAAATAATTAAACCATCCGCCCTGTACTGGGCTAAAGGTTCTTTATCAATATAAACCAGTATCTCTACCATTCTTGAAAGTATACCTTTCGATATTACAGAGTCATTCAAGAAAGGTGATTGAAAAACTAATCTGTTATTTCTCAAAACAGTGGCTTTTAAAATTATTCTTTCTCTAATTAGAAATCTATCCTTTTCCAGCTTTTCAATTGCCTGTGAAAACTTATCAACTGAAATCTCCATTAAGAATCCCATCCTGCCTGCGTTTACACCAAGAATTGGAAATTCAAACTCATAGAAAAAGCGAGCCGTAAAAAGGAAAGTTCCATCACCCCCAACCGCTACTATCAGATCATACCTTTTGAATCTAAAAGTCTCTCCTATATCTGTGAGGGTTGTTTTATTATTAAGCTGAAAAAAACAGGGAGTAATAATCTCAAACTCAATTTCTTTACTTTTTAGAATGGTTGAAATTTCAGAAACTATGGATAAGATATTTGGCTTTTTTATATCTGCAACTATAAGAAGTCTATTTATTTTTTTCATTCTTTACCTTTTTAAATAAATTTAAAATCTTTTTAAAGAAATTTGTTCTACCAAATTTCTGAGAATAATCATCAATGGCTTCTTCCAGAGCCACATTCTCATCTTTTTCTTTCAGAAAATGCCAGTGATCCATTATCCAGATATAGAGGTCTCCTGCCTCTCTTTCAGGAAAATAACGTAAAATCTTTTTTCTCTTTATAAGTCTGGTTATGGGTAGATACAATTCATTGTACCAGCTCTTTATTGCCTCTTCCCAGCTAACCTCAAATTTTTTCTTTTCACTCAGAAAATATTTATATGTATTTAAATGTTCCACAAGCCTGTAGTAACCCCATGGATTGGTAAGCTTGAGGTTAACGTTTGGAAAAACTTTATTAAATCTTGTCTTTTCAAGAAAATAATTATAACTTTCTGCAATTAAAAGACCTTTTTGAGAAAAATCTTCAATTTTGACAGAAGTAAAAAGCTCAGTTACTTCTGCATCAATAAATTCCTGCCCTACTTCTCTTGCTACGGATACCCTGTGATTACCATCTCTTACAACATAATAATCCCCAATCTTATAAACAGAAATTGGAGGAAGTATTATATCCTTTTCTTTCGCAATTTCAATACTCTGCCACCTTCCACTCGTGTTATCCTGTTTAGGTAAGAAATCTCTATCAAAATCTCTGTATCTTCCCTCACTGCCTATAATTTTGGAAATAGGAATGGATTGTATTCCCCTGTATACCATTGCCTTTGGTGGCACAAGATATTTTATTTCATCAAGCTGAAGAAGTTCATTTTCTCTATTTAGAATTTTAGAAAAAAGTTCGTTCAAAAAAGCCTTTTTCCTCGCTCTTTCAAATTTTTTTCTTGCGTTAAACCTCAGGTCTATCTCTTTCAACCTTTCATCCATAAAAGAATCCTTTAGTTTTCTATCTCCATGAGCATAAAATCATAACAATTAACAACCTTTGTTTTTCCCACCATTGTGATTCTTTCTTCCCTGTTATCATAAATATGTGAATGTCCATGAATCAAATAAGATGGAGAAAATCTTTTTATGAAATTCAAAAAACTTTTGAACCCTTTATGAGCCAGATCATCTCTATCATGAATGCCAAAGGGAGGAGCATGTGTGACAAGGACATCAAGATATCTTCCCTTAAAAATTTTATTTATCAATAAACCGGGAATTAATTTATTAATTTTCATTTTCATTTCACTTTCACTGTATTGATGCTCCCCCCTGTTATAATCAAATGACCCCTCAAGTCCAGCAAAAACAAAACCCCGATAATTTTCCAATCTTCCATCAAGATTTATTCCACCCATTTTTATATTTTCAGCTTCCAAAGATGGAAATATCAATGTGTTTTTTATGACACCCGGCTTTTTCAAATCATAGTTGTCATGATTACCACAGACAAAAAAAAGTGGTTTCCCCAGAGTTGTCGCCAAAAAATCCAGATAATATATTGGAACATCTCCACAGGATATGATGAGATCTACTTTTTCTTTAAATTCAACGACCTGGGAACTATATAATTTTGGGTTAACAACATCACTGACTACCAGTAATTTTAATTTCACTTCTATTTATGCTTCCTCAATATGTGATTGAATAAACTTTTCAAATTCTTCCCTTGACATTTTATCCTGATAGAATTCCCATAGTGCATCAATAGCTTCTTCTTTTGTTGGAAATTTAACCCCCTTCATTGCTCCATCCAGAGTTACTCTATAAGCCATAACTTATACCTCCCTAAGATTTAAACTTAACTCAACTTTAGCATTTTCTCAATTGAGATTTTCGCTTTTTCAGCTACATTTTCATCAATCTTTATTTCATACTCTTCTTTTCTAAGCGATTTTAATACTTTGTCACTCGTAATCTTTTTCATGTTTTTACATTCCATTCTTTTCTCAGGTTCAATAAAATTTTTCTGGGGAAATCTTCTTTTTAAAGCATAATTCATTCCCCACTCAGTTACTACTATAAAATTATTAACTTCTTGATGCTTTTCAACAAAATCAAACATCTGCCCAGTGCTACAAATTCCATCCGCTATATCCAGTACCTCCTTATTACATTCAGGATGTGCAATGACCAGAGCATCAGGATATCTCTCCTTCACAGAAATTACATCTGCCACATTCACGTTTTCATGAACTATACAATACCCCGGCCATAAAATAATTTCTTTATCTTTAACCTGTTCTTTTACATACCTTCCAAGATTCTTATCTGGCAAAAAAACCACCCTTTTAGTTTCAAGGGAATTAACTATCTTAACTGCATTAGAGGATGTACAGCATATATCAACATTTGCCTTTACTCCCGCTGTTGAATTAACATAGGCGACAAAAGTAGCATCCGGATACCTTTTTCTCCATTCCAAAACTATTTTCTCATCTGCGAAACAAGCAAGGGGACATCCAGCAGTTTTATCAGGAATTATAACTTTCTTCTGAGGATTGAGCAACTTTGCAGTTTCTGCCATAAAATAAACACCACAAAGGACAATGAGACTTGCATCAACTTTGGTCGCCTTCTGCGCAAGTCCCAGCGAATCCCCAACAAAATCAGCTACATCCTGAACCTCAGGCAACTGATAGTTATGTGCCAAAATTATTGCATCTTTTTCTTTCTTTAGTCTTAAAATCTCCTGTTTAATATTATTCTTCACAAAAAACCTTAAAATTTACTGCTATATAAATTATATTTATATTTTTTTA
>FWPU01005854.1_pt1 | contig 25721 bp, 26 predicted proteins | sample 2228361 | NCBI WGS metagenome assembly FWPU01 (sample SAMEA103939777, study PRJEB20133) | metagenome | reverse complement strand
ATCAAAAATAGAAGAATATCTCTGCGATTGTGTTGTTTTTCCAAAAGATGAAAAAGAAATCTCCAGAATTTTCAAATTTGCCAATAAATTCAAAATTCCCATAACACCGAGAGGTGGTGGGACAGGAGTATCAGGAGGAGCAATCCCACTGAAGGGTGGAATAGTTATATCATTTTCAAAGATGAATAAAATTATCAATATTGATGAAAAAAATTTGATTATTGAAGTTGAACCTGGTGTTATACTAAAAAATATTTTTAAAGAGGTTGAGAAATTGGGTCTTTTCTATCCTCCTGACCCTGCATCCTATGAAAGCTGCACCATAGGGGGTAATATAGCAACTAATGCAGGTGGTCCAAGGTGCATAAAATACGGTGTAACATCAAACTATGTCCTGGCACTTGACCTTGTGCTTCCTGAAGGTGAAAAAATATTAACAGGAAGGAAAACAAGAAAATGGAAAGCAGGCTATAATCTACCCGGGATTTTTCTGGGTTCTGAAGGAACTCTTGGAGTGTTTACAAAAATCTATCTCAGGCTTATTCTCCTTCCAGAATACATTCAAACCCTTCTTGTTCCCTTTGATAAAAAAATCTATGCGGGTACATGTTCTTCAGAGATAATAAGGAATAAAATCTTGCCAAGATGTATTGAGTATATTGATGAAAGTGTTTTTGAAATCATAGGTGATGATATAAAAAAATTTTTCCCTGATAAAACAAAGGCATTTTTATTAATTGAATTTGATGGGAAAGAAGAGGAGGTGAAAAAGGATATAGAAAAAATTTTGCCTGTTCTGGACAAAAATCATGCAATTGAGATATATACAGGTATAAAAGAATATGAAAGGCAAAAAATATGGAAAATAAGAAGAGACATTCTGCCCTTTCTTGAAAAAACAGGCCATAATATAAGATCCGAAGATGTCTGTGTTCCTTTTACACATACATCAAATCTGATTAAAATTGCTGATGAAATAAGAAAGAATTTTAATTTAAAAGTATGTGTTTTTGGACATATTGGAGACGGGAACCTGCATATTAATTTTCTGTGGAAAAAAAGGGAACAGGAAGTTTTAAACAGGGCTGTGGAATTTCTTTATAGAAGGGTGGTTGAACTTGATGGGACAATAACAGGGGAACACGGAATAGGAATATTAAAAAAGGACTTTTTACAAATTGAGCAGGATAAGATAGTAATTTCTATCCAGAAAAAAATTAAAAAAATCCTGGATCCAAAAAACATTTTAAATCCTGGAAAGGTTATTTAACCTCTTTTTCAAGTTTGACTTTAATAAAGGACGGTTCTATCTCTTCCACCTCAACGGAGTCAGGGGTAAATACCTTTGGAGGTAAATAATATTCTCCCTGACCAAAACCTATAAGATTGAGCATAACCGTGACATTACCCGATTTAACCCTCTCCACCTTATCTTTTGTGCCTTTAATCTTTATCTTCACACTGTCTGGTTCCACATAAACCCTATATCCTTCAGGTGATATTATTGTGGGTTCTTTTTTTATCTCTCTTATAAGTTCTTTTTCTATCTGGACATAGACCCTTAAAGAGTCCGGGTCCACATTTATAAGTTTAGAAGGAGAAAGAATTCTTATATACTCGTAAAATGAATTTTTTTTGCCCGATACTTCTATTTCACTACCTTTAACTTCATTTATCTTCTCAATAAGACTTTTTGGACCTGTGATTACTATTTTTTCAGTGGCGGGCTTAAGAGATGCGACATTGTATCCCTCTTTTGGTTCACCCACGAATTCCAGTTTAACAGGCACCTCTTTGCTCTCTTTTTTCTCAAGGGATAGTTCAAGAAAATTTTCAGGGATAAATATTCGATAAACTTCTATATCTCCTGGGATTTTTATTTCTTTTTCATTCAGCGTAAAGCTGATTTTTCCGGGTTTCTGTTCTTTTAAATTCAATACAATTCTGGGTTTGAAAAAATATAATCTTAATAGGTCTTTGCCACTGGCTTCGTAAATAACTTTGATTTTAGCCGGGGGCAATTCCCTGAAACTTATATCAGGGGAAATACTCTGGTAGTCTATAATTGTATCTCTTTCACTCATATAGATTTTCTCAGTAGCCGAATGGAACCATAGAATAAACGCAATTATAAGGGAAATCAATTTTAAAGGCCAGTCTTCAAAAAGGGTCTTAAACAGATTCATTTCTTTCTTCTGAAAAAACCCATGAAACCTTTGTCTTTCTTATCTTCCTTTTCCTCTTTTTTCCCCTGTTTTACAAGGTGTTCCTTTTGCTTTATTCTTATAAGTCCTGAAGTTGCAAGACCATAGAAAATTTTAGCGGTTTCAAACTGATCCATTTTCAAAGATTTGGCTATTTCTTTAATACTCTTGCTCCCATCAACCCTTGATAAAATCTTCCATTCATTCGAAGTAAGTTCTATCTCATCCACATCAGTATCGGGATTGGGTTCTATCTCAAATATTGATTCAAGGGATGGTATTACTTTTTCTATAACCTTCCATTCATCTATCTTTCTCGCTATGTCAAGCAAAAGATTTGGTATAGGCAAATTTATGGTATTTTTACTGGAAGATGTACTGGGTAAAAATTCAAAAAGTCCTTCTTTCCATTGCATTATTTTTGCCATTGCCACTTCACCCTCTGTTTCATTGCACTCAACATGTTTTATTATACCATTCTCAACATATATTGTTGCTACGCCTGATGAAGAATCAATTTTTAAGGCACCATTTTTACCGCTCATATGAAGTAGCTGAAGCAAGTCACCAAGTTCAAAGTCTTTGAGATTACCTTTAAGTGTCATTTTTAATCTCTCTCAAAAAAACCTATTTCTCTGAATCTTTTTCTTCTTTCTCTTATTAAATCATCAACTTTTTTATTTTTTAATTCAAAAAGGTCTTTTAAGATCACCTTTTTTATTTCCATAGCAGTGGCATCCCAATCCCTATGTGCCCCACCTTCTGGCTCTTTTATTATATCGTCTATTATTTTAAAATTTTTTAAAAAGTTGCTTGTCAATTTCAATGCTTCAGCTGCTTTATCTGCCTTCTTACTATCTCTCCAGAGTATTGATGCACAACCTTCTGGTGATATAACCGAATATATGGAATATTCAAGGGCATAAATTTTATCTCCCACTGCAATCGCAAGTGCACCTCCTGACCCACCTTCTCCTATTATAACAACTATAATTGGAACCTTTAATTTTAACATCTCAAATATGTTAAAAGCAATTGCCCATGCCTGTCCTCTCTCCTCTGCTCCAACACCAGGATAGGCCCCGGGTGTATCAACAAAGCACACAATCGGAAACCAAAATTTTTCTGCAAACTTAAAAATCCTGAGAGCCTTTCTATAACCCTCAGGATGCGGCATACCAAAATTTCTGAATGTCCTTTCCTTTGTATCTCTTCCTTTTTCCTGACCTACATAACACACTCGAATATTGCCGAGCCTGGCAATTCCCGAAATTATTGCAGGGTCATCAGCAAAAAGCCTGTCTCCATGAAGTTCAAAATGGTCATCAAATATCCTTTCAACAAGGTCTTTTGCATGAGGTCTTTTTGGGTGCCTTGCAATCTGAACAATCTGCCATGCACTCAGGTTTGAAAATGTCCTTTCTATTAAAACTCTTTTTCTTTCTTCCAAGGAATCAAGTTCTTTTCTAAATTCCGGGTGTTCTGAAAGCAAACTCTTTAACTCTTCTATTTTTCTTTCAACTTCCCCTATTTTTTTCTCAAATTCCAGCATTTGTAATTCCTATAAAATGGATATCATCAAAATAACCAGAAGGCTTATAGGAATATCTCAGGTTTATAAGGGATAATTTAATTTCTATTCCTATGGAAAGCATCCCGAGATCATCAGGATAGGAAATTCCAGCAAGCAGAGATACATATTTTATACCATTGTAGGAAACCGCAAACTTAAAATTTTGTTCAAAATCCTCCTTATCCCACAGTCCTCTTGTGTATCTGAGCTTTAAATGGAACTTTTTTAAATCAGCTTTTGCTGTTAAAAAGGCTAAAAAGGGTTCTGAATAATATCTCTCATTAAATCTGGATGCAGTTCCAAAGTTTCTAACACCACCTTCCATTGTTATGAAGGGTAATTTTCTGGGATTAAAAAATAAAAAGGCATCAAGCAAGAAATTATTTGATCTATATTCCCATATAGTTGAATTAATAAACTTCACTCCTGCATTAAAATAAAGTTCAGGGTCTATTTTAAAGGCATGATATATCCCTGTAAGAAGTGAATAGGGTCTGTATGAGTAAATCGGTTCAGAGGATGCATTTTCGTAATAATCAAATTTTCCAAAATCAAAGTATGAAATACTCAAACCTGTTCTGAATTTATTGTTGTAATAGGTTACATGATAATTTTTTGAATCAAGAAACCAATCAGATATGGAAAAAAGAAAAATGTCTTTTTCAAAATCATAAAATTTTCGAATAGAGGTTTCAAAAAGAGAAATTTCGTGGATTCCTATCAAGTCAAATCCATCAGAAGGTATAAGTATTTCGTTATGAATAAATGATGAAAAAACTAAAAATAAAATTACACTCATCCTGCCTCCTCTATGTATTTTTTCAAAACTTGCATACTCCACTCAATATCTCTTATGTCAACAACCTCGCAGGGAGTATGCATATATCTTAAAGGAATGGATATAAGTCCGCAGGGTATACCCTCTCTCAATAGAGTGATTCTATCAAGGTCTGTTCCTGTTCTTGAAGCTAAAACTTCTATCTGGTAAGGAATTTTATACATTTTACAGACCCTGATTAACCTGTCTTTAATCTTTCTGTCTATAAAAGGTCCAACCCCTATTGCAGGTCCTTTACCCAGTTCAACATCCGGAACATCATCTTTTGTATAAAAAGACTTTGCAAATGTTGTATCTACTATTATACTCTCATCAGGATAAATCTCAAAAGCTTTTCCAACCACACCTGTGCCTCCTGTTTCCTCCTGCGCATTAAAAAAGAAAATAAGGTCTTTATAATAGAGGGTTTTACTTAATTTTTCAATCAGAAGCAACAAAACAGAGGCACCTGCTCTGTTGTCTAATGACTTAGAACTGCACTTTGTTTTATTTAAAATACTGAATTCTCCTTTGAATGTGATTATACTTCCCTTTTCAATATTTAATTTTTTTGCATCCTCACCTAGATCCACATAGATACCCGAATCTTTTACTTCACCTTTGAGATGGGGAGGAACCATTCCAATAACTCCTTCTATTTTCTTGCCATTTTCCTTTATAACATAAACTTCCTGTCCTTGAAGGAGTTTTTTGTCAATTCCGTGAGTCTCAATAATAGCAAAACCATCGGATATCTTTTTTACATACATATATATCTCATCAATATGGGCTGTGAGCAAAAGTTTTTTTCTGCCTTTACCTTTTTTGATGGCTATAAGACCGCCTGTCTCATCAATCTTTATCTTATCAACATATCCGCTTATCCTTGTCTTTATTCTTTCAGAAAGAAATTTCTCATAACCTGATGGTGCAGGAAATTCAGATAGTTCTTTAACTATGTTAAATGTTTTCTTCATTTTAAAAACCTTTTTAAGATAAACTCAAAATCTTCTTCATTTTCAAAAAATATTTTCACATATCCGCTTTTCTTTCCCTTGCTGATTTCAAATTTCAAACCTGTTTCTTCTTTAAGTTTTTCTTCCAGATAGATAACCTCTTTACTTTTATCCTTTTTAACAAGCCTTTCTGCCTTTCTGACGCTTATTTTCTGTTTAAGCATGTTTTTAAAAACTCTATGTTTTTCATGTTCATTTTTTAAAGAAAGTAATGCTCTGGCATGACCTTCTGTTATCTTGCCATTCTCAATTGCAGAAACAATTTCAGCAGGAAGAGTCAGTATCCTAAGAGTGTTTGTTATTGCACTCCTGGTTTTACCCACTCTTTTAGCTATCTCTTCATGGGTCAATCCAAATTTTTCATTTAGAATTCTATACGCTCTTGCCTGTTCAACAGGGTTTAAATCCTCTCTCTGGATGTTCTCAATAATCGCAATTTCAAGAGCCTCCTCATCTGAGATCTCTTTCACTATACAGGGAATTTCTTTCATTGAAAGTTCTTTTGCCGCATAAAATCTTCTGTGTCCTGATACAATCTCAAAATTTTCTCCTGATGGTCTGACAATTATTGGTTCAAGTATGCCTTTTTCTCTTATTGAATCCATCAATTCCTGAAGGTTTTCTCTTGTTATTTTCACTCTTGGCTGATATTTTCCCGGGACTATTTTACCTGCGGGTATCCTTCTGATACTTTCTTCTTCAACACCCTTTATAAGGGCATCCAGTCCTTTACCAAGAACCTTTTTTTTCATCTCCCTCTAAAATCTCCTCAGCCAGCTTCATATAAGCCAGTGCTCCTTTTGAATTTGGAGCATAATCAAATATACTTTTTCCAAAACTTGGTGCTTCTGCAAGCCTGATACTTCTCGGAACAATTGTTTTAAAAACCCTGTCTTTAAAAACCCTTCTTAGTTCAGTTTCAACCGCATGGGCAAGTCTTAATCTTTTATCAAAAAGCGTAAGAAGAAAACCCCTTATTCTAAGAGAAGGATTCAGAAGTTCTTTAACCTTTTTTATTGTTTTCAAAAGCTGGGTTAACCCTTCAAGGGAATAATATTCTCCCTGTACAGGTATTATAACCAAATCTGAAGCAACCAGTGCATTTAAAGTAAGCAATCCTAAGGAAGGAGGAGTATCTATAAGCACATAATCAAAATCCTTTATGTTTCTGATTACTTTATCTTTTAAAAATTTCTCTTTTTCTTCTTCCCCTTTAACTTCTGTTTCAAAACCGACCAGGTCAAATGTTGACGGTATTATAAACAAATTCTGACTAACCTTTCTTATAATCTCATTAGGTTCTTTTTTGTATGAGAAAATATCATATATATTCCCTGAAGAACCGTTTACACCTAGTCCTGAAGATAGATTTGATTGAGGGTCACAATCAACCACACAAACCCGTTTACCAAGTTTACTCAACGCCATTGCAAGATTGAGACAGGTTGTTGTTTTTCCAACTCCTCCTTTTTGATTTGCAAAAGAGTATATCCTCATTTTTTCTTCATAGGGATTTTTATACCAAATTTTTCAGCAGTTTCTATTGCCTTTTCATAGCCCGCATCCACATGTCTTGCAACCCCTATACCAGGGTCATTTGTTAGAACTCTTTCAAGTTTTTTATCAGAAAGTTCTGAACCATCAGCAACTATAACCTGTCCTGCATGTATACTGTAACCTATGCCAACACCTCCACCGTGGTGCACAGAAACCCATGAAGCTCCTGATGAAGTGTTTAAAAGAGCATTGAGTATTGGCCAATCAGCAATTGCGTCAGAACCATCCTTCATGCCTTCTGTCTCTCTATTGGGAGATGCAACAGAACCAGTGTCAAGATGGTCTCTACCTATAACAATGGGTGCATTTAACTTTCCCTCTTTAACAAGTTTATTAAACGCCAGTCCTGCCTTATCTCTTTCCCCATAACCGAGCCAGCATATTCTTGCAGGAAGTCCCTGGAAAGGAACCTTTTTTCGGGCAAGTTCTATCCATCTTCTCAGAGGCTCATTTTCAGGGAATAAATCAAGAATAACTCTGTCAGTAAGAAAAATATCTTCAGGCTTTCCTGAAAGAGCAACCCATCTGAAAGGTCCTTTTCCCTCACAGAAAAGTGGTCTTATATATTCAAGAACAAATCCAGGCACATTAAAAGCATTTTTAATTCCTGCTTTCTGAGCCTGTCCCCTTATGTTATTACCATAATCAAAAGCAATCGCGCCTGCCTTTTGCATTTCAAGAATTGCGGACATATGTCTTGCTATTGATTCGTATGATCTTTTAATATAATCTTCTGGATTTTTTTCCCGAAGTTCAATTGCCTCTTCAAGAGTCATTTTCCCAGGTACATACCCATTTAAAGGGTCATGAGCTGATGTCTGGTCAGTAACCACATCAGGGATTATTCCTTTTTTAACAAGTTCTGGATGTATATCAGAGGCATTTCCAACAAGCCCTATTGACCTCGGTATTTTATTCTTCACCGCCTCATCAACAAGCTTTAAAGCCTTTTCAAGATTATCCACCATAATATCACAGAAACCCTGCTTTAACCTTCTTTCAATCCTTTTTGGGTCAACCTCAACATCCAGTATAACGCCTTCGTTCATGGTAACAGCAAGTGGTTGAGCCCCTGACATACCACCCATACCTGCTGTTAAAACAAACTTTCCCTTAAGAGAGCCTCCAAAATGTTTTTTAGCACAGGATGAAAATGTTTCGTAGGTTCCCTGGATTATACCCTGCGTCCCTATATATATCCAGGAGCCAGCTGTCATTTGTCCATACATTATAAGACCCATTGCCTCAAGCTTTCTGAAATAATCAAGCGTTGCCCATGCAGGTACAAGAAGTGAATTTGCAATTAAAACTCTCGGTGCCCATTCATTTGTCTTAAAAATGCCCACAGGCTTTCCCGATTGAACAAGCAGTGTTTCATCATTCTCAAGACTTTTTAATGCATCCACTATTGCTCTAAAACATTCCCAGTTTCTTGCAGATTTTCCTGTCCCTCCATATACTATAAGTTCTTCGGGCTTTTCAGCAACATCAGGGTCAACATTATTCATAAGCATTCTCATTGCAGACTCCTGTACCCAGCCCTTACAGGAAATATCTTTGCCTCTCGGCGCTTTAACAGGTTTATATTCCATTTTACTCATTTCAAAAACTTTTTTCTTCTCCGTTTCACACCTCCTAAATTGCCCTTTCAGGGTAGGCAGTTTTACCAGGGACAAATCCTCTCAATTCTTTTAAAGCCCTTTTAATTCTAAATACTACCTCTTCCTTTCCGAGCACATCCATAATATCAAAAAGTCCGGGGCCAACTGTTTTACCCGTAAGAACCAATCTTAAAGGATGAATAATAAATGATGCTTTCACACTATTTTGCTTTGCTATTCCCCTAATTAATTTCTCCACACTTTCTTTATTAAAATCTTTTAAAGATATTATCTCACTCAAAACATTTTCAAGGATTTCAAATACCATAGGTTCAACAAAATGTTTATCAAGTCCTTCTTTTTCGTATCTGTAATCTCTTTTAAAAAAGTAATTTGAAAATTCAGGAAGTTCTTTCAAAATTTTAATCCTTGTTTTAAAAAGAGGGATTATATTTTTCAAAACATCAATATGTTTTTCCTTTTCAAACCATTCCTTTTTTTCGTAAAAGGGGATAACGTTTTTTAAAAGTTCTTCATCGTTTAGATTTTTTATATATTCAGAGTTCATCCATAATAACTTATTTATATCAAAGACACAGGCCCTTTTGTTAACATTTTTAATATCAAACGCTTTTATCATTTTCTCTTTTGATATTATTTCCCTGTTATCACCAGGTGACCATCCAAGAAGAGCAAGAAAATTAAAAAGCGCCTCAGATAAAAAACCCTCTTCCCTGAACTGGGTTACAGAAGTTGCTCCATGTCTTTTTGAAAGCCTTTTTTTGTCAGGACCAAGAATCATGGGAAGATGTGCAAATTCAGGAGTTTCCCACTCAAAAGCTTTGTATAAGAGTATCTGCTTTGGAGTATTCGCAATATGGTCATCGCCCCTTATTACATGGGTTATTTCCATAAAATGGTCATCTATTACAACAGCCATCTGGTATGTAGGAAATCCATCCTGTTTTAAAAGAACAAAATCCTCTATTTCAGAGTTATCAAATTCTATCTCTCCATGTATTAAATCATTAAATTTTGTCTTCCCCTCAGGAACTCTGAACCTTATAGCTTTGGGTCTACCTTCTTTCTCAAAATATTCTATCTCCCCTTTATCTCTCTTAAGACATGTTCTGGGATATTTAAAGGGTTTTTTAAGTATTCTGGCTATCTCTTTATGTTTCTGAATCTCTTCTTCTGTGCAGTAGCAGTAATATGCTTTCCCCTTTTCAAGGAGTCTCAAAGCATGTTCCTGATACACATTAAGCCTTTTTGACTGAAAAACAATATCATCATCCCATTCCAATCCAAGCCATGATAAACCATCAGTAATAATATCTATCCATTCTTTTTTGGATCTCTCAACATCAGTATCTTCTACCCGGAGCAGAAACTTACCATTTTTATTTCTTGCGAATAAATAGTTATAAAGGGCAGTTCTTACACCACCTACATGTAAGGCACCTGTTGGAGAAGGGGCAAATCTAACTCTTACCATTTTATAGTAATTTCAAGAAAAGGGCTTCCTTTAAGAGGAGAAGAAATTATAGAAACTTCTACTTTCATCTCTGTTGATCTAAAAATCTCTTCTAAAAAGCCTCTTATTTTTTCTTCCACAAACTCGTTAGTTTTATCCATATTTTCAAATTTCAAATTAATCTCGTTCTCAGAAAACCTTTTGGTTACATATCTGCCACCCCCGTAAAAACTGTCGCCTATGAGAAAATCCTTGGAAATAAGCCATTGAATATCCTTTATCCTCTTTGCAATTCTTAATTCTCTTGAAAGAAAAAGTTTGGCAGATTTTTTACCAATAAACCTTGCAAATTCCTTACCTTTTTCAAGACAAATCAGTCTCATAATTTCCATATACAGTTCAAAGGGAAAAAGTTCATCATCTTTTAAAGTATCAATATCTGTAATCAGGTTTTTATAATCCTCTGGAAGTCTTTTTCTTATATCGGAAAAATTCACCCCTTCATCCTTTAACACCTCAAATATATACTTAATAGTTCTTCCTTTTGCTTTCATTTTTAATCTTTAATTATACTGTAAAATTGACAGCATTTCAATCAAGGGCTTATAATTTATTTCTTTCAAAATTATTTTAAAAGCCAGAAAACTAAAAAGGAGGTTTTGATAATGCTTGTGCCTGAAGATTTAAAATATACAAAAGAACATGAGTGGGCAAAAATAGAGGGTGATATAGCTACCATAGGTATCACTGACTTTGCTCAGAGTGAACTCTCAGACATCGTATATGTGGAATTGCCAACTGTAGGTTCTGCTGTTGAACAGATGCAACCTTTTGGAAGCATTGAAGCAGTTAAAACAGTCGCTGACCTTTATTCTCCACTCTCAGGAGAGGTTATGGAGGTTAACGAAGAACTGGAAAACAATCCCGGTGCGATCAACGAAGACCCTTATGGACTTGGATGGATTGTCAAAATAAGAATAACCAATCCAGAAGAAATTGGACAACTTTTATCATCGGGGGATTATAAAAAACTTATAGGGGTTGAATAAAATGGTGTATCTGCCCAAGAACAATGAGGAAAGGAAAGATATATATAAATTTCTCGGAATTAAGAGATTTGAAGACCTTTTAACTCCTCTTCCTCAGGAAAAAATCCTTAAAGAACCTCTTAAAATTCCTGAAGGAAAAAGTGAGATAGAAGTAAGAGAAATTGTAGAGGGGCTTACCCGCTCAAATAAATGGGACATCATAAACTTTGCAGGTGGTGGTGCCTATGACCATTTCATCCCTTCGATAGTAAACTATGTAATTTCAAGACCGGAATTCTACACTGCCTATACTCCTTACCAGGCAGAGGTTTCTCAGGGGACCCTCCAGGCAATGTTTGAGTATCAGACCCTTATATGTGAATTAACAGGAATGGAAGTGGCAAACAGTTCCATGTATGAAGGTGGTAGTGCCCTGGCAGAAGCCATACTTATGGCTTGCAGGATAAAGAAAAAATACAAAATACTGGTCCCGGCAAACTTGAATCCCCTCTACAAAAAAGTGGTGCAGACCTATACTTCTCATGTGGTGGAGATTAAGGAAATTCCCTATGATGAGGCAGGTAAGATGAAATACGAGGATTTAGACAAAGAAATAGATGAAAACACAGCAGGAGTGGTCTTACAACATCCCAACTTTTTTGGCATTCTTGAAGACCCTGAAAAAGTTCAGGAAATCAAGGAGAAAAAGGACATAATTTCCATAATGGTTTTTGACCCTACATCTCTCGGAATCTTGAAACCTCCTGGTGAATACAACGCTGACATTGCAGTTGCAGAGGGACAGAGTCTAGGATTACCCATGGGTTTTGGAGGTCCTTACTTGGGAATATTCACATGCAGAGAAAAATTTGTCAGAATGATGCCAGGGAGGATAGCAGGTGAAACTGTTGATCTGGATGGTAAAAGAGCTTTTGCAATGGTTCTCCAAACAAGGGAACAGCATATAAGAAGGGAAAAGGCAACCAGCAATATTTGCACAAATCAGATGTTATGTGCTCTTGCTGCGCTTGTTTATCTTGCTACACTCGGCAAAAAGGGTATAAAAGAGCTGGGAGAACACATTCTTTACAAATCTCATCTCCTTTATAAGATGCTTTTAAAAGAAGGAATTAAATCTCCTTTTGACTCTCTCTTTTTCAAGGAATTTGTAGTTGAATTACCAATGGATTCAGAAGAGTTTGTGGCAAAAATGGTAGACAAGGGTATCTTTGCGGGGGTTCCTCTTAAAAAATTTGGTCTTAATAAAAACTGGCTTCTTATAGCGGTTACAGAGAAGAGGAAAAAAGAGGAGGTGGTGAAATACATAAAGTCATTGAAGGAGGTGTTGAAGTAAAATAAAATGCTCAGCAACATTAACATAAGACTTTTTAAGAATGAGAGAGTAGTGCTTTTTACACTTCAAGAGTTAAGCGACAAAATAGGGATAATTTCAGACATCTTTGACCTTATAAAAGAGAGGGGGATAAACCTCCTTCTTGTGAACACAATGCCTCTACCCGGTGGTAAAATAGGTTTTAACTTTCTTGTTCAAGATAGTGAAAAGGAAGAGATGAAACAATTGCTTGAAGAAATAGCAGAAATTCACGATACCAGGTATCTCAGGGAATTTGGAAATATTACTCTTATCACCTTTCTTGCAGAAAAACTGGCAAGGAAAAAAGGCATAATGGCTGAAATATTCAACCTGCTTGCCTTTTATGGTATAAAGATTTTTCTCCTGTCCACTTCCCTTCACTCTTTTTCAATAATAATATTAAGAGAAAAAACAGAGTTTGCGCTTAATATTTTAAGAGAAAATCTGAATATATTAGAGGAGGACATGATTTGACCATTAAAAAGTTTTTAAAGAGCAAAATTCACGGAGCAAAAGTCACAGGAACAAATCTCAATTATGAAGGCAGTATAAGCCTGCCCCCTTCTTTTTTAAAAGAAGCAAACATAAAACCCTATGAATTTGTTATGGTTGTAAATAAAAGTAACGGCATAAGGTTTGAAACCTATGTAATTGAAGGCAAAGAAGGTGAGGTGGAACTAAATGGTGGCACAGCAAGACTCGGGTATCCGGGAGACGAGCTGCTAATATTTTCCTTTGTATTTTCTGACAAAGAGGTAAAACCTGATATAATTTTTATTGATGAAGATAACAGAATAAAACAAAAAAGATGATCGGAATAATCCTTGCAGGTGGAAAAAGTAAAAGATTTAATTCAGAAAAAAGCAAGGTTTTACACGAGCTTCTTGGAAAACCTATTCTATCCTACAGTATAGATGTTTTAAAAAGTCTTAGAGTTAAGGATATATACATAGTAGTAGGGGGAAAGTCCAAAGACGAGATTATGAGTAGATTTCAGAAAAAGGTAGAGGTGGTTGACCAGAAAATCCCCTTAGGTACAGGAGATGCTGTAAAAAGAGTCCTTGAAAAAATAAAACACATAAAAGGAGATGATGTTCTTGTTTTACCTGGCGATGCTCCTCTTTTGAAGATTGAAACTTTAAAAAATTTTATTGAATTCCACCTGCGAGAAAATCCTGATTGTTCAATTATGACAACAGTATTTCAGACCCCAAAGGGTTATGGCAGAATAATAAAAGAGAACTCAAGGATAATAAAAATAGTAGAAGAACTGGATGCGAATGAAGAGGAGAAAAAAATAAAGGAAGTTAACGCAGGAGTTTATATATTCAAAAGAAAAATCCTTGAAAAGACAATAAATATGATAGAGCCAAACAATAAAAAAGGAGAATACTATCTTACCGATTGTATCCACATTATAAATTCTCTTAAAGGTAAAATTCTGGCCTTTAAAACCGAGAATTATGAGGAATGCATAGGTATAAACAAAAGAGATGATTTTGTAAAGGCTTTTAAGATAATGAGAAAAAGAATAATTGATAAATTTCTTGAAAAGGGGGTTACAATTCTGGATCCAGATAACACTTACATAGAATGTGAAGTTGAAATAGGAAAGGATAGCGTAATATATCCCTTTGTATTTTTAAAGGGTAAGACAAAGATAGGCAAGAATTGTGAGATAGGACCTTTTGTTTATTTAGAAAATAAAATTGTTAAAGATGGTGAAAAAATAAGGGGAGGTGAACAATGATTTTATGGATTATAATAATACTGATAGCAATAGCATTACAGATTATAATGGACTTTATAATGTGGTTTAATCCTGGTTCTTTTATAAATATCCAGATAAGAACTTATTTTGACCTTGCATTTTTGCTCATTGTTCTCGGTATGCTTTACAGAATATTCACCATGCAGAAAAAAGGTGAAAAAGAAAAATTAAAATTAAGGATTAAGGAGTTGGAGGAAAAAATAAAAGAGCTTGAGGGTAAATGATAAGAAAAAACAGGGATAAAGAAGAGATAAGAAAATTTAAATTTTATCCTCATTATCTTGACATTCCTGAAGGGAGCTGTCTTTTTGAAATCGGCAATACAAAGGTTATTGCCACAGCAACTATTGAGCCGAGAGTTCCTGCTTTTCTGAAAGGTCTTGATGAAGGATGGGTAACTTCCGAATACTTCATGCATCCAAGAGCAACCCCTGAAAGAAATATTAAGGATTTGAGGGGTAAAGATGCAAGGTCAATTGAAATAAGCAGATTGATTTCAAGAAGTTTAAGGGGAACATGTAATAGAAAAAAATTAAAGGAACACACCATTATAATAGACTGTGAAGTCCTGCAAGCTGATGGTGGAACAAGGACTGCGTGTATAAATGCAGGTTTTATTACCCTTTATCTTGCAACCAGGTATATGCTTGAAAACAAATTAATAGATGACGACCCCATAGATAAATTTCTCGGCTCAATAAGCGTGGGGAAAGTAGAGGGAGAGATATATCTTGATTTAAACTATCAGGAAGATTTAAACGCAGAAGTTGATTTAAATATATCAATGCTTGAAGATGGTTCAATAGTGGATATTCAGGGAACAGGAGAAGGGAGTAATTTCAATATTCAGGAACTCGTAAAGCTTATAGAAGTTGCAAGAAAAGGAATAAATATTATAATAGAAGAAGAAAAGAAACTCTTCTGTTAATGTTTAAAACATTTGAAAGGGTTGTCCAGAAAAAATCTGCAGGTGAAAGAATTGATGTCTATCTTGTAAAAAGTGGTATAGGTCTGTCAAGGTCACAGGTTCAACATTTGATTGAGAATGGAAAAGTCAGGGTAAACGAAAAGCCTGTTGAAAAAACAGGTTACAGGGTAAAAGACGGCGATAAAATTGTTGCAGAATTTAAACTTGAAGAAAAAAAATCTATAGTACCTGAAGATATGCCCATTGAAATAATATATGAAGACGAGCATCTTGCAATTGTCTATAAGCCAGCGGGTCTTGTTGTTCACCCTGCAAGAGGACATTTTACAGGAACCCTTGTAAATGCTCTTGTTTTCAGATATCAGGAACTACCAGTAACTTCTGATGGAACAAGACCAGGAATAATCCACAGGCTGGATAAAGATACCTCCGGACTCCTGCTCATTGCAAAAACAGACAGGTCAGTATCAAGACTCGGTGAAATGATGGAAAGAAAAGAAATAAAAAGAAAATACAAAGTATTTGTATGGGGAGTCTTACCTCTAAAAAAGGGAATTATAGAAGCACCCATAGGCAGGAATATGGTTGACAGAAAAAAAAGATCGGTTACTCCCTTTGATTCCAAACCCGCAATTACAGAATACAGTGTAATAAAAACTTTTGACACCTTTATCACATTTTCAGAAGTAAAACTTTTAACAGGCAGAACCCATCAGATAAGGGTCCATTTTGAACACATAGGTCATCCTGTAGTTGGAGACCCTTTTTATTCTGGTAGAGAACCCAGAAAAATATTATCCATAATACCTAACAATTTAAAGAGCACCACCCAGGAGGTGCTAAATATAATTGACAGACAAGCACTCCATGCATACCACCTCTCCCTTAAGCATCCTTTTAAAAAAGAAAATATGGAATTTGAAATAGAACTTCCAGAAGATATGAAAAATCTTTATGAATTCCTGAAAAAAAAATTCAGTAAAAACCTAAAAAAAATCTAAAAATAAAGCTCACTAACTTCTATCCACCATAGGAATCTGCCGGGGGAGGGACTCGAACCCTCATGGCCTTTTGGCCAGCGGATTTTAAGTCCGCAGCGTCTACCGCTTCCGCCACCCCGGCAATAATTCTGAGTCATAAAATATTAAAGTTAATATAAGTTTTTTTTCAAGTTAAATAAATGGTAAATATGGAAATTAAAAGTAGAAGGTGATAGTTTCTGCCCTTAAATTCATTTGATTTATTCTTCATCGTATAAATCTGATAGTCTCCAAGTTCTGTGTTTACTGTTTTCTGAAGACTTCTTTTAAAAGCTCTTCAAGAGTTTCAAATTTCCTCTGTTTTGTAACTTTTGAAATCGATTCCTCTGCTTCCTTTTTCTTAAGACCGAGATTTAAAAGAACTCTCACTGCCTCCTTTTCAATATTTGTTAATAAAAGGCTCACAGAGGGTATTTTTTCCTTTAACTCAAATATTATTCTGCTTGCTCTTTTCTTTCCTACCCCTTTTATTTTAGAAAGACTTTCAATATCATCTTTTTCTATTATATTAAAAAATTCATCTGCACTGTAATCGGAAAGTATCTGAAGAGCAATTTTTGGTCCTATCCCGGGAACAGAAATTATTTTTTCAAAGAGGTCTCTTTCCTCTTTTCTTTCAAATCCATAAAGGGAAAACTCATTCTCTTTTAGATAAGGATAGATAAAGAGTTCTATAAAATGGTTTTTCTGATAATTTTCATAAATTTTTAAAGGGGTGAAAATTTCATAGGTTATTGAACTTTCACCAAAATTTACATCCACTCCTGTGCGAAAAGGCTCTTTCAGTGATATTTTTCCTTTAATCTTTAAAAACATTTGAAAAAAGTCCTGCAAGGGCACAGGCAAGGGCATCGGCTATATGAGATGAATCAGGCAGGTCAAAGGATAGAAAGTTTGAAACCATAAAATGGACCTGTTTTTTGCTTGCCTTTCCGTTACCGGTTAATGCCTTTTTAACTCTTGAAGTGGGCATGCTAATAACCTTTATTCCTCTGGATTCAAGTAAATATATAAAAGCGCCCCTTACCTCTCCAAGTTTTAATGATATCCTAGGATTTTTATAGAAAAAGGCATCTTCAACAAAGGCAAAATCAAGCCTATGCTTTAATATTATACTCTGGAATTTTTTTGTCTGGGAAAAAGGATTTTTACCCTTTATCACACCAAAATCCAGCACTCTTTTATTTTCATCTATTATTCCATACCCTGTTTCTTTTAAACCGGGGTCAATCCCAAGAATATTCATAGTTTTTCTGTTATCAATTCGAACTCTTTCTCGTCCACCTCAAAGTTTGAAAAGGTTTTCTGAACATCATCGTGTTCTTCAAGGGCATGAAGAAGTTTAAAGAGTTGTTCTGCTTTTTTGCCTGTAACCTTTGTGTTGGTGGAGGGAATTTTCATTACATCTGCTTCTACAGTTAATTTTTTTTCAGACAAAATTTTTTTTAGTTCATAGAGATTCTCAGATTTACATATTATCTCGTAGACCTCACCTTCTGTTTTTATGTCCTCTGCACCTATATCAACAACCATTTCAAACAGTTCTTCCTCACTGATTTCATTCACAGGGATATGGATTACCCCCTGTTCCTTAAACTGCCATGCAACGCATCCTGTTGTTCCAAGATTTCCCCCATATTTTGAAAATATATGTCTTATTTCATTAGTTGTTCTATTCCTATTATCAGTCGTGGTTTCCACCATTATTGCAACCCCGCCTGGACCATAACCCTCATATATCACTTCTTCGTATTTAACACCCTCCAGTTCACCTGTCCCTTTTTTTATAGCTTTTTTAATATTATCCCAGGGCATGTTGTTCTCTTTTGCTTTTTCAACCGCAAGCCTTAACCTAGGGTTGAATTCAGGATTTCCGCCACCGAGCCTTGCAGCAATAGTGATTTCTCTTATTAATTTATTGAAAATCTTTCCTCTTTCTTTATCAACCTTTGCTTTTTTATGTTTAATTTGTGCCCATTTTGAATGTCCAGCCATATTTCCACCTCTTTATTTTTCTATATTATATTAAACAGAGCATTCTTTTTTCAATTATACCTCAAAATGCATTATAATTCTATTCAATATGAGGGATATAAAAGAGGAAATAAAAGAAATAAAAAAAAGAAAAATTATCGAAAGTGCCATAAGAATTTTTCTAAAAAAGGGGGTTAAGGATACAACAATGGAGGATGTTGCAAGGGAAATTGGCTACGGTAAGGCAAGTATCTATTACTATTTTAAATCAAAGAATGAACTGATTTTTCACATACTTATTGAGGGATGGGAAAAATTAAAAAATGCAATGGCAGAAGAACTTGAAAAAAAAGGAAGTCCAAAAGAGTTATTTTTTAAAACTCTTAACAAACTTTTTAAAGTGGTCTTTGAATTTCCTGACCTTATAAAGTTCTTATACACGGTTTCTATACCTGATTTTTTTGATGAAAGGGCAAAAAAGAGGTTAACGGGTTACAGGGATTATATGGTAAACAGTTTTGAAAGGCTATTAAAGGGTGGCAAAAGCAAAGGTGAATTCAAAGATATTGATGTAAAGTTAACCCTTGAAGTGATATTTGGCATGATAAAATCCTTTGTGCTTGCAGAGGGAATAAAGGCAAAGGAGAAAAAGAAAAAAGAAATAGAGAAATTTATTTCAGATATTCTGATAAGATAAAATTTTTTTGAAACTATAACCCTTTCTCATTCGTCATAAATACAAAAGGAGTTGAAAATATGAAAAAACTTATAACACTATTAACACTGTTTTTAACAGGAAGTTTATATGCCAAAGAGAAAAAAGGTTGGCTTGGTGTTTATGCTCACGAACCAGAAGAAGCGGTGAAAATCGCTCTTGAAATTGATCACGGAGTAATAGTTGATAAGGTAATTAAAAATTCACCCGCAGAAAAGGTAGGGATTCATAAAGGAGATGTTATTTTATCTATTAATGGAGAAAAAACAACTGATATGGAAGACCTTCATTATCTTATAAAGAAAAGTCCGAATAAAGAAGTCAGGATTGAAATTTTAAGGGAAGGAAAGAAAAAGACACTTAAGGTTAAACTGGGTGAAAAAGAGGAAAAGGAATTTATTAAGAAGAAAATAATGAAATTCAATATGCCGGGCTCTGAGGAAGAGGTTGAAATTCCTATGGAATGGCACATGATGCCAGAAGAAGTTAAAAAAGAAATAAAGATGATTGTGCCTCCTTATAAAGAGGAAATTAAAAAACTGAAAAAAGAAATTGAAGAATTAAAGAAAAAGATAGAGGAGATGGAGAAAAAATAAGCTGAGAAAAGAATACCCCCTCATTCCCCTCCTCTATTTTTAAACGGGGAGGGGATGTCTTTATATAAGATTAATTGTCTAATTCGTTTTCTCTCATTAAAAACTTATTCAAAGTTTTCCTTAGATTTTTATATAAATCTGAAAGTTCATTCTGTAAAAATTATTCTTTTTATTTCCCCTTTATCCGATGTTTGTCTAAAAAATAGGTTTTTTGATTATTTTTAAGGTTTTAAAAGGAGTAATTAAACTACCTTTATATTCTCTTTTTTCTCACAGAGACAAGGATTTTAGAGTTTTCAGTAATTTTCAAAAGATGCTCTATACCTCCCAAATCAAAAATTTTCATAAAAAAATTTGTATTATGCTTGACAAAAGGATTTTGAGCCATGATTAAAAAATGGGTTTTGAAAGTGCTTCTCCCACAGCGATTTAAAGCAATGTTGTGCCAAATTATAAAAAAATTCTTATTTTACAAGGGTTTTAGGATGCAATTGGCAAACATCTCTGCTAACCATTTTACTTTCTGCCTTTTTGAAATGGATTTAATATATCTTTAAAATTTTTTGATATAAGGCGGTTTAACTCATCTTGTGAAAACAAATTTTTTAATTCTTTTCTGGTCTTCAATTTTTAAAACCACAAAGTAAACTCCGCTATTTAAGTTTTTGTTTTTATAACTCACCCTGTTATAACCCTGGTTTATTTTCCCTTTGAATATGTTCAAGATCTTTCTTCCTGCTATATCATATAGATCTAAACTTGCAGATTTACCTGAAAGTTCTTCAGGAACAAAAAATTGAAATGTAATTCTATCTCTTGAAGGGTTTGGTTGTGGAGCAAAAAAGAGTAAAAGACCAGTAGGATGAGAGATTTCTGCACCCATTATTCCTCCACCTGAACTTATGTCCCTTAAACTTGAAATTGCGAGCCTTTTCAATGTAACTTCGTCATCTTGTTTCCTGTTTAAATGCACTATAATTACCCCCTGGTCTGTGTTTGTCTCTATTGAAACAAAAGTTCTTGTTATTTCACCCTGTTGATAGATTATATCATCAGAAACAGGAGGTCCAATTCCATCACCGGTAATTTTTATATTCACCTCACGGTTTAATTCAGTTGTGTCTTCGTAATATAACTCAAAAAGAAATTTTAATTTTTCTGAAAATATCTTTGGAAATTTATATATTAGTTGTTGATTGGCATAATCAACTTTTATCCCTGAAGAATACTCCCTTTTACCGTCTCTGTGCTGGGTAAAAGGAGAAGGAGTTTCATCACCGAGTGAAATATTTATATAAGAAGGAATTGTAATTATTTCTCTTTGAACTGCCTTGAAATCAAGAAAGAAATAGGGCTTTAAAACAGGTCTTGGTGGTTTTGGAGGAACAACAATTCCTGTATCAGGCACAGGAATTTCCCCTATTTCAGGGTCTGTCCATATAAAGAAATCATAACTCCTTGTTTCATCCCAATAGGTCTCAAACTGAGGATACTTTGCAATTGTAATTGATGATTCTATGGTTTCTTGCTCATCAAAAGCATCTGTGTAAGTGTTATATCTTTTGAAAATTATTTCTTTATCTTTATCCCATACAACACCTGCTGATTTCCTGATATAAGAACTTCCTGTTTCATAATCCGCAAGTGTGTCTTCCTTTATAAAGTCTCCTGCAATTCCATATTTTCTGTAAATTGTCCATTTTCCTGTTAATGTGTCTATTTCAGACCAGGTAATTCCAATATTTGCTCCATAAATATCAAGAGATGGATTCCATGCATAAGTGCCATTATGAGAAATTTTTTGTTTATTCCAAATTGTATCTTTAATAGCATAAAAAACTTCACCTCTTTTTGGTGTTCCTTGAGAATAAACAATATGGACTTTCTAGTTATGGTCAACTGAAATTGATGGAGAACCAGAAGGAGATACTGTCCAAACTGTTTGTATATCTATTATTAAAGGCTCGGTTGAAAGGGTCTCCACAATTGTTGTTTCAACTGGTACATCAGGTAATCTGATAAATTCTTCTTTCCATTCATCCACAAGTTCAAAAGTGGGTGTTTCTCCAAAAAGAGAACTGTGATAATAAACTAATTTGACATTCACACTGTCGTTCACAGGAATAGTATCCCTTTTCTCCACTGCAATATGAATTCCCTCTGAGTTGTCTATTTTAATAGTTGGGCTTTGAAATTTAAACCCTGGTCCTGAAATTGCAAAGGAAATTTTTTGAGTATCTTTAACACAATAAAGAGTGTCTTTTGTTTGAGATAAAAATACAAAATAAAGGGAATTGTAAATATCCATTGCAGGCTCAAGTCCTTTTCCAAGAAATTCAGGAACAGAAAAAGTTTCTCCATTGTCTTGTGTTTTTATATAATAAACTTTTGATTGAATTTCTTTTCCAAATCTTGGTAATTGTGTTGATGTATCATAAACCGCTGAATCAATTAAAGAACTTGTATAAACCACAAAAACATTCCCATTAGCATCTGCAACTATTTTTCTTGCACCATTTCCCTGTGTAATATTCATTACCTGAGAAAAAGGCATTGCTTCATAATGAATGACACTGTCCTTAATATTTCCAAAAGAATCTATTACTTCTATTTTATATGCCAGATTTTTTGTTGGATAATTTATATTTTGAAATGAAAATTTTCCTTTATAGGTCCCTGGAATTTCTGAAAGTTTTTCTCAAGGTGAGAGATTTTGGGCAAGAGATTGAAAACTCTCTCCCCCATCTTCTGATTTATAAATATTAATCCCACTAATATTATATCCCTGCACCACCCATTCAATTGATATTTCTTTATTTATTGGTGTTTTTTCATTCTCTTTTGGTGAAAGGAAAGAAAATCCTATATAAGGAGTATAAGGAACAATTGTCTTTTTTCTGAATGCAGATTCATAAATGGGTTCTGAAGTTTTTGTGAAAACAAGGTCAAGTTCATAACCAAAAGGAATATGCCTTAATGTTATATTAGGATATTTTTTTATAATTCCAGTTTCACCGGGTTCTATAATCTCTACAGGTCCCCATCCAGTTGCAGGCATATATATTCTGTGAGCAATTTCATAAAGATTATCAGGAGGAATTAAAGGCTTTTGCTCCCAGCAAACACCCATAACAGATTGAAACTGAGCAATCTGAGGAAAATTTGCAATTTTATTATCAGGGCTTAATTGTAAAGGAGGTGTCCATTGTTCTCCAATTTTTTTAGAGAAAAATACCTTTCCATCATGAACCCATACAACACAAGGATTTCCTTCAGGGGTAATATCTATAAAAGGATAGTCTGCTATATGGTTATTTGGACTAACCTGTTCCTCTGGTGACCATTCTATGCCTGTCCAGTACCTGAATAAAATTCGTGAGCCCCCATCTATACTCCTGTAAGCAACCGCAGGTTGTCCTGTGCCTAAAAGTGTTAAAGAAACCCATTGTTTGTCAGACCCTGAACCAGGATTAGGTAGGAATTCAACAACAGGATTTTGAACTTGTGTGTTAAAATAAGCTACCTTTATATCGTGCCAGAAACCACTAAGAAAAGTAACAAAACCTATCCCATCGCTTCTTCTTATTCTAAAAGAAGGAATAAGAATAGGATTTAAAGGATTCTCATCAATTAGCCACGGTTGAGTAGGCCATTGATTACCAGGTAAAATCCTTCCGATTCCGTAGAGTTTATATTCCTTTGCGAAAACAACATAAGGGTCTGCATCAGGATTTATATCAATAACAGGTGAATAGCCATCACCTAAATCCAATTTTGGTGACCAGGTATTTCCCGCATCAGAAGAAGAACTTATAAAAATCCCTCCTGTTAAATCAAACTGCTCTCCACCTGCTGATTTATAAACAGTCCATAGAGTATTCTCTGAGGCTGAATAAGCAATTCTTCTGCCATTATTGTATGCAGTTGCAAAAGGAGAAGAACTCGTTAACTGGTCACACTCCCAGGTGGTCTTTGTCCAATAAAGTCCAGAGTCCTGTGTTAATACAAACACTGTATCCGGAAAGTCTATGTCTATCTGAATATCTTTAATAACTGCAGAAGGAAGACCATAGGTATAATTAAACCATTTCCTTCCTGCATCTACACTTAAATAAAAATCACTATTTTCGTAAGGGTAAGGTGTTAAAGATGCATAGATAATGGAAGGATCCTCAGGATCCAGTTTTAAAGTATATGTCTTAGGAGAATAGGGAGGATCAGGAGGCTGAGTAATTGAAAAAGAGACATGCTCCCATGTATCACCACCATTTTTAGTCCTCCATACTTCATAATCGGTACCTGCATAAACAACTTGCGGATTTAAAGGATTTATTTCAAGTGAATAAACTGTTCTATCTTGTAAACCTGTTCTTTCCCAGGTGTTTCCCATATCATTTGTTTTAACTACACTATAATTCCCAATACATCCAATATAAATCTCGGATATATTTTGGGGGTTAACTGCAATAGAAAGGCCGTTAGGCTGGTATCCATTAATATCAATGAGTCTTGCAATCCAATTGTATCCGCCATCATTGCTTATCATTAATTGTTCAGGAGTGTGACAAACCATAAATAAATTATCAGGATTTGATGGGTCATATGCAAATCTTTGTCCATTTGTAGATGCAGTATGGGGGAAACTCTCGGGTTCCTTCCAGTCTAAACCACCATTTTCAGTGAATATCAGCATTCCTACATCCACTCCTCCTTCACCTGCCATAAAAACTTTATTATATACTAAGGGATGCGCAAATAAAGGCTTCCACAGAGGACGCATTCCGTAGTCAATGCCCATAATTGAGAAAATAATCTTCCACTCATTATTTATTAATTTAAAAACCGCGGGTAGCATTGTTCCATTGCTCACTCCTCCGTATATCCCGTCAGGAAGTGAAAGTGAAAAATCAGCATGGTACTTTTCTCTAAAACCTTTATCTCTCTGTATCCAGGTATTACCTCCATCATAACTTATATAAACTGATGTATTACAACCTAAAACAAGGAAATTAGGATTTTGAGGGTCAGATTTTATTATATTCGCTCCATGATCAAATAATCCATTGTATGAACCAATGGTTTCCCAATCAATACCATTTGTGCTTCTATACAATACCGTGTTATTTTCTATATTTGAGTTCCAAATAGAAACATATATCTTACCATCAGTTGTGATCTCAATTGATGTTGGATTATGGTAATAAGGTAAATTTAAAACATTCTGCCATGTCTCACCTGCATCATTGGATTTTATTATAGAATAAAATCCTATTTCATTTACACAGGCATAAATCTCATCTGAATTTAAGGGATTGATTTTTAAATCCTTTGTGCTATAAGTATATGTTTGATACCAGGTTGTTCCATTGTCAATGGTTTTATAAATTCCATTTGAAGTAGCAATAAGAATAACTCCTGAAATTGAGGAAGGAGTCTCTATATCAAAGACATTCACATCAGGAATGTTGAATATGGGATTCCATGTTATTCCACCATTTGTTGTAACGAAAACAGTAGGCTGTGGATTAAAAGGGGCATAAGAACACCCTAAAAACAAATGCTGTGGATTATCAGGTGCCATCTCAAGAGTGAGAATGTTAAAGTTTGTGATACCGAATGAACGGCTTTCCCAATCACTTCCCTCATTTGAGCTGTAAAAAACTCCTGGATTGCCATAAATTTGATGACGCGCTATCCAGACATTCTGCGCAGAATTCGGGTCACAAACTATAGCTATGGGGTTAGGAGATTTATCGTGAGGCTCAGGTCCAATAAGCGAATCCCAGGTCATTCCCCCATCAATAGAAAGATAAGCCCAGGAAAGCTGGTCTGCGGAATAGATTCTTTGATACCACTGAGTTCCATCAAACCAGTATCCTATAGAAATGTCATCCGCTCTTCCTACTGGGATTTTGCCTATAGGTTGCCATTCCAGAGCAATAAGTGCTCCTGTTATTACGACCATTACACATAATTTTTTCATTGCTTTGAACCTTCGTTTAAAATTAAAATTTTTCTTTTTAAAGTCTTTTTTTCTGTTGTTAAAACAAGA
>FWPU01001942.1_pt1 | contig 25723 bp, 24 predicted proteins | sample 2228361 | NCBI WGS metagenome assembly FWPU01 (sample SAMEA103939777, study PRJEB20133) | metagenome | reverse complement strand
AAGGGTTTCAACAGCGTTGCCTGTTGCTATGGCGTAGCGGATAATTTTGTTGTTCTCTAACGTAGTATAGTGTTGGCCATCTTTCATCCAATTAATACCATACACCGACTTTTGAGTAAAGGTGTTGCGCAGGGTAAAGTCGTCAATGGTAATTTCTTTCTGGCCAAAGGCGCAAATGGCCTGTAGTACCGGAATTAGAAATAAGCTAACGATGCGGATATTCATGCCGAAGTGGGTTTTCAGGCTAAAGTTTTGTAAATGATTTTTAATAACCAACAGGCTCAACAACCAAAACGGGTAAGGATGTGATATACGGAGTTAAGATAGCTTCCCCCGAACAGATTAACATGCACCAGCAATGGATACAGGTTGTAAACATCGGCACGGCATTCGAAGTCGGGCTGCAACGGGTATGCGGCATGATAGGCTTGGTAAAACCTTTCGTCAAATCCGCCAAACAGGCGGGTAAAGGCCAGTTCGGCTTCGCGATGTCCGTAATAAACGGCTGGATCAATGAGGCAAGGGGTGCCATCTTCATCGGTTAGCAGGTTGCCGCTCCACAGGTCGCCATGAATAAGAGCAGGAGGTTCATCGGGAAATATATCGGGCAGTTTGCGGTACAGTTTTTCAAACCGGTTGCGCAGACCGGCCGGTGCTCGCCCCTGTTTTTCGGCCCACGTTAGTTGAAATTCAAGGCGATTGGCAATGAAAAAGTCAACCCAGCTGGCACACGGGCGGTTGGGTTGGGGTAAGGAGCCGATGTAGTTGTCGATGTCGAGTCCGTAGTTCGGGGCTATGTGTTGGTGCAGGGCAGTAAGTTGTAATCTCCTGAGGGTGGGGCAGCTTTGATGAACTCCATGATAATTATCTGCCAGGTGTTGTTTTGACTAACGCCTACCACGCCGGGAACACGAATGGCTTGTGTTTTGGCCAGCAAATTCAAACCGTGTTGTTCAGCAACAAACATATCCGGGAAATGCCGAGCGGAGTTCCATTTAATAAAGTAAGATTTTCCTGCTGAGGTTTTAAGCTCCCCGCCCCGGTTTATGCACCCGCCGGCAGCAGGTACAAAACGGATGACAGTTGTTTGCAGGAGTGTTTCAGCCAGATTCCGAAGAGATGGGGGCAGGGTCATCATGTTTGTACCGGATTGTTGTACAATATTAGGTTACGGTAGAGCATGCAGACCTTAAGTCGGTATCATTTGTATGGAGTTTGGAGTTACTTTGTTTTGAGAAATTGTGAAACAAAGCAATCAGCAGAGACCGGAAAGGTTGTACGACTCCTTCGGGGCAGGGGGTAACAGTTCGGTACCATGCATCTGCTAGGCTTTAGAGCGGACTGAGTAAGGGGTTTGACATAATCTACAGCACCACTACGGTGGTTGCTCGCCTTGTACAGGTTATCAACCTATTCATATTCAATGGGCACCGACACCACAGTATAATCCCACATGAAAACCAATTCCGCTTCCGTTCCCATTTTGGCTAATTCAATTGTAAATTGTTCGAATAACTTATCCTGACGAATAGCCGGAACGGTAACAGCAAGCACATCGCGTTCCGGATTGCGGTTGGCTTGCATGTTGCTGTTTATCCCCCATTGACCATACTCGGAATTAAAAATCACCGTCCAAGATAGCGAATCAGGGATGGTCCACAGGCTGTATTTTCCGGGTTGAAGGGTCTTGTCTTTAATCCGCACAGGCCGGTTTGTTTCGAATACAGTAGCTTCATTGGCCCCTGTGCGCCATACCTGGCCATAGGGCACCAGTCCTCCGAAAATTTTACGCCCTTTTTTGTACGGTCGGTTGTAATGCACCGCCATGCGCAAATCTCCATCAGCAAAAACTACTTCGGCTTCAGGACTAAACGACTTGGTGTGGCGGTAACGAATGTACTGAACCCCGGCAACCAATGCAGCAAGAAGTACCGCACCCGCTGCTGAAAAAATCAAAAATTGCTTTCTGCCCGATAAGTCGCTCATATTGGCATTAAAAATTTGAACTTAAAATCGTATCATGTCTGGGCAAATTACCGCTTTCCTTTTATTTTTACGCATAAATGTATGTTTATGGATGCATCCTGGACTCCTTTTTATGTAGTTATTGCCCTCTTTCTGTTGGCCATTATCTCTCCGTGGGTGTTCCCGAATAAAATGGTAAGTAAAGATAAGCACGACAACCAGTTCTGAGGCCGGGCCACGGAGCCATGAATATTTGTGTATTCTGTGGTTCGTCACCTGGCCACCATCCGGCTCATGCCGAAGCGGCCCGATTAACCGGAACGCTTATAGCCCAACAAAAACACGGCCTGATATACGGAGGCGGAAATATTGGCCTGATGGGTATTTTAGCCGATGCAGCACTGGCGCACTACGGTAAGGTTACGGGGGTTATCCCTTCGTTCTTAATGGAAAAAGAGGTAGGCCACACCGGCCTTACCGAACTGGTAGTGGTACAAACCATGCACGAGCGCAAGCAAATCATGGCTAACCTGGCCGATGCGTTTTTAACGCTGCCCGGCGGATGGGGAACGCTGGACGAAACGGCCGAAATACTTACCTGGAAACAACTGGGCCTGATAAGCCAACCTGTAGCAGTACTTAACATTAACGGATTTTACAACTCCCTGCTCCGGCAAATGGATGTCATGACCGAAGAGGGATTTCTTAAACCAGCCTTCCGGCATATGGTTTTTGCCGGTACCTGCCCCCGGCAGGTTCTTTCCTATCTTACCTCGGCAACCCCCTGAAACCACAGGAATGCTTATCTTGTTGCTAAGGTAAACCGAACGACTTGAAGTTAAGGCTATTCATTCTGCTGCTGCTTGCCGGTAGGCATGCCCATCCACAAGCCACACCAAACCTGGGCTTTTCGCTGGCAGATAGCAGGAAACGGGTAGATATTCCGGTAGAAATTGTCAACAACCTGGTTATTGTGCCGGTTATCTTAAACGAAACCCTGCCGCTGAAGTTCATTGTCGATACAGGGGTACGAACGGCTATCCTTACCGAAAGGACTTTTTCCGATATTCTTCAGCTACCTTATACCCGCAAATACTCTATTGCCGGTCCGGGTGGTGAAAAGATTATCGATGCCTACGTAGCCAGCAATGTATCCTTACGATTGCCAGGCGTTACCGGAACCGGCCAGGCCCTGCTGGTGCTGGAGGAAGATTACCTGGAACTGCGCAACTATCTGGGTACCGACGTCCACGGTATTTTAGGGTACGAACTGTTTAGCCGCTTTGTGGTTCGCATCGACTATCAAAACAAAATGCTTAGCCTGATGTCGCCCTCGCGCTTCAGGCCTAAACGCCCATACACCATGTTGCCCATCCGCATACAGGATACCAAACCTTATATGCTGGTGCCTCTAAGCATCAATGGTACGCATACCCTGAATGCCAAATTGTTAATCGACACCGGAGCCAGCCATAGCCTGATGCTCGAAACCGACTCAGACCCGCGCTTGCATCTGCCCGAAAATACCGTAAGCGGCGTTGTAGGCCGCGGACTGGGTGGTGCCATCACCGGAAAGATAGGACGCATTTATTCCATCGAACTGGGTAACCGCGTTATTAAAAACGTGCTGGCCAACTTCCCCGACCCCGATAGCTACTACCCCGATACCCTCTTCCTTTCGCGCGTTGACCGCAACGGCACCCTGGGCGGAGAACTGCTCAGCCGGTTTACGGTTATATTTAACTTTCCCAATGAAAAAATTTACCTTAAACCTAACAACCAGTTAAAGCGCGGGTTTTACTACAACATGAGCGGACTTAACATTCGCGCCAAAGGCGCTTCGCTTAATATGTTTGAGGTTACCGAAGTGCGCCAGGGCAGCGCCGGCGAACGGGCCGGAGTGCTGCCCGGTGATTTAATCATCTCTATCAACAAACTGCCCACCTCATCCATGCGGCTGGAGCAGATTAATGCCCTGTTCAACTCCAAGCCGGGGAGGAAATTAAAGCTGGTTATAAGCAGAGAAGGCGTAACCCTGCCGGTGGAGCTGGTGCTTACGATGCAGATTTGATGGTTCGACAAGCTCACCATGGTTCGACAGGCTCACCATGATTAACTCCCGCAGATTACGCAGATTTGCGCGAATGAAACGCTGATACTTTTCTGCGCTCATCTGCGCCATCTGCGGGAAATGATTCGACAAGCTCATCATGATTCGACAGGCTCACCATGGTTCGACAAGCTCACCATGATTAACTCCCGCAGGTTCGCAAAGCCCCGGACCGTTGCGCGGCTCAGGTCCCCGCTCTGCCGGGTATCTCCGGATATAACAGGGGTACGGCATCGCTGGTAAAAACTTCTTTGGTTTCCACATTCATCATCGACAGCACCCCCGACCACCCCGCACCGGTGTCCATTAACCAAATGCCGCAGCTAAACAGCGGCTGCCGGAAAGGTATGGGAGTATGGCCCAGGTACACTTCATCATATTCCGTTAGCTTTACAGATATGCCTTTAAAATGGAAATCAAGCGCCATATAAGCCAGGTCGCGGTTCCATATTAAAGTTTCCAAAGGTTGTTGCTCTATAGGCTGGTGCGGATTAAAACCGGCATGTACAAATACCCTATTATTCATCACATAGTAGGGCAGGGCCTGGCCCAGAAACTGCCGGTGCCGCGCATCGGGCTGCCCGCCGTACGACAACAGGGTGGCTGCGCCTCCCTGGCTCAACCAAATGTCTTTCTGCAGGTTGCGGGTCATCCATTCCAACGTCCAATAGTCGTGGTTCCCCATCACATAAATTAAATGCTTTATGCGCAGCAGCTCGTCAATGGCCTTTCGGGTTTCGGGCCAGCCATCGCATACATCGCCCAGCACAATAAGCCGGTCGGTGGCGTAATTAAAGTGTGCGCGGTTCAGGCACTGAACCAATGCCCGCCAGGCTCCGTGAACGTCTCCCATCACAAAGGTTCGCATCTTCAATTAAACAAATTAATACATTAGCCTGATATTAACCTCGATGCTTTATGAACTGGGTTGAATGGGTAGGCCTGACAGGAGCCTTTTTAAGCAGCGTAACCTTTGTTCCGCAGGTGTACAAAACGTGGCGAACCCGCAGGGCCGACGATCTGAGCCTGGCCATGATACTCATTGTCTTTACCAGTACCATTGTGTGGCTGATATATGGCGTAAAACTTATGCTGTGGCCTGTTATACTGTGCAACGCCATTATTTGTGTGCTAAGTGCCCTGCTGGTTTATTTTAAACTTACTTTCAAATAACATATTCACCTCAGCAGGAATGAATTGTGTAAACTTGCAGGCAGTTAAACTATGCCAACCATGAGTCAGGTAGCAACTAGAGAAACACAGGAAAAAATAAAGCAGGTTATTGCCGAGGTAGGCAAGGTGGTAGTAGGGCAGGAGTACATGGTAAACCGACTGCTCATAGGGTTATTTACCAACGGCCATATTTTGCTGGAAGGTGTGCCGGGATTGGCCAAAACGCTTACAGTAAGCACGCTGGCCCGCGTGTTGCACCTGGATTTTTCGCGTATTCAGTTTACTCCGGATTTACTGCCGGCCGACCTGATTGGGACGATGATTTATAATCAGAAAGAAGGCAGGTTCGAGGTAAAAAAGGGTCCTATTTTCGCAAACATTGTGTTAGCCGATGAAATTAACCGGTCGCCCGCAAAGGTGCAGTCGGCCCTGCTCGAAGCCATGCAGGAAAAACAGGTAACCATTGGCGAAATCACCTTTGCGCTCGACAGGCCCTTTCTGGTACTGGCTACTCAAAACCCGGTGGAAAACGAAGGCACCTATCCGCTGCCCGAAGCGCAGGTTGACCGTTTCATGATGAAGGTGTTTGTGGAGTATCCGTCTAAAGACCAGGAACTGGAAATCATGCGCAGAATTTCCAACCTTTGCTTCGATTACTCAGTAAATCCGTTGCTGAGCAAAGACGATATCTTTACCATTCGCGATGAGGTAAACAATGTAAAAATTGCCGAGTCGCTCGAACGGTACATCATTGAACTGGTGTGGGCAACGCGCAAGCCGTTCGATTATCGGTTAACCGATATAGCAGGTTACATTCAGTATGGGGCATCGCCCCGGGCCAGCATTAACCTGCACCTGGCAGCCCGTGCCCTGGCGTACATGAACGGCCGGGATTTTGTTTTGCCCGAAGACATTAAAGAGGTGGCGGTAGATGTGATGAACCACCGTATTTTGCTAAACTATGAGGCTGAAGCCGATAACGTGAAGCCCGCCCGGATTATTCAAGCCATCCTAGATAAAGTGCCGATAATAAAATAAAATTGGGCTTAACATCTATTTAAGAAAATTTTAAACTGTATAACAGCACGTTAACCTTCGCTGTACCGCACTTGCCCGAACGGAACTGATAACCAGGGGCTTACGCAATAACTGCATTAACAATTTCATAACATTGCCTTACCTGTCGGGTAATAGGGGCATTGCACCTTTGCACAATAAAAATACCACTTATGCGCTCCTGTATTGCTGTACTGCTCCTGGTTTGTACAACTGTATTTTCCGCAATCCGGGTGTATGCCCAGGGTTCGGTGGCGGGTACGGTAACCGATGCCTCCACCGGCGAGCCAGTAATTGGTGCCAGCGTGCTCTTACAAGGCACCCAAACCGGGGCTTCTACCGATGTAGAGGGTAAGTTTTTAATACCATCAGTGCCGGTCGGCACCTACAACCTGCAGATTTCTTACATTACTTATAAAACACACCTGGTTGAAAATGTGGTGGTAGAAAACGGTAAACGCGTTTCAATTACCGTACAACTAACCGAAGATGTTTCGGAACTGAATGAAGTGGTTGTACGCGGAACGCGCTCAGTCGATACCGACTTTACGTTGCTGGCCGCCATTCGCGAAAGCAAACTGGTGGTAAGTGGCATTTCGGCCGAAATGATAAGCCGCTCTCCCGACCGCGATGCCGCCGAAGTGGTAAGACGTGTACCAGGTGTTACCATCATGGCAGGGCGCTATATTGTGATAAGAGGAGCCAGCGATCGCTACAACGTTACCATGCTTAACGGAGCCTACGCCCCCAGCATGGAAGCCGACCGCAGAGCTTTTGCTTTCGATGTAATACCCAGCGGGCAGCTCGACCAGATGCTTATTTTTAAAAGTCCCTCGCCTGAACTTCCGGGCGACTTTGCTGGGGGGGTTGTGAAAATTACCACCAAAAGCATTCCCGATGAAACCGGCCTCACGTTCGGTTATTCACTGGGGTACCGGTCGGGCACCACATTTAACACATTTTATCGCAGCCCGCGCGACTGGACCCAGAACTTTGGCTTCAACGGAGGCACTTACAACCTGCCCCAGTCATTTCCATCAGATTTACGCGGAATTTCCGACGAACAAACCTTGCGGAATGCAGCCCTTTCGCTACGGAATTACTGGCTTCCGGAAAAAGTTAATGCGTTCTTCGATCAAAGCGCCTCTTTTACGGGTAACTTCAAATTCCTTTTAGGAAATGTGGAAGTAGGTAACATTACCGCCATTAACTGGAGCAACAGCCGAAACCGCTTTAGTGTAAACCGGAAAGATTTTAATCAATACGATTTTATTAGCAATAGCCCCTCAGCCATTTATGCTTATTCAGACGACCAGAACAACCAAAATTCCAGAACCGGAGTACTCATGAACTGGGCCTTTCGCTTAAATGAAAATCATATTATTGAGTGGCGAAACATTTTCAATCAGATTAACAACTCTCAATACATTTACCGCGAGGGTCAAAACTTCGAGGGCAACTTTTATGGCACCTGGGGCGGCTTTCAGGAAATATTCCGGGGTGTGTATGCCGGCCAGCTTACGGGCAAACACACCCTGTTTGGCAACCGTACCACCATTAACTGGATGGCCGGTGCAGGCAAATCGTACCGCGATTTACCCGACAACCGCCGTTACCGGCGCGACCGAGACCTGACCAACGGCACCGAGCGCACTTATGTACCCGTAAGTGCTGCCCAGGTGTACTTTCTGGGACGCTTTTACGGCAACATGGATGAAGACAGCTATACCGGCTCAGTAAGCATTGACCACACACTTAAGGTTTCTGATAACTTTCTGCCGGTTGTTTCGGTAGGGCTTTTCTTCGAAAACAAAGAACGCCGGTTTACCGCCCGCAACATTGGTTATGCCCGTAATGCCTTTGGGTGGAACACCAGCCTGGAATACCTGCCCATTGATGAGTTGTTTCAACCGGTAAACATCTACCCGCCCGATGGTTCCGGGCTGATTATTGACGAGCAAACCAACGGCAGCGACTCTTATTCGGCTACCAATAATCTTAAAGCTTATTATGCCGCCATAAGCCTGCCCATTGGCAAAATCATGAATATATCGGGGGGTGCCCGCCTGGAAGACAACGTACAATCGCTGGGTACGGCCACCCGTACAGGCGATGCCATTGACCAGGCTGTTCCGGTAAAACGGTTGTTGCCCTCGGCCAACCTTACCGTTAACCTGAAAGACAATATGCTTATACGGGCTGTTTATGGCAGAACGTTAAACCGACCCGAATTTCGCGAAATTGCACCTTTTAGCTTCTACGATTTTGAATTTAACTGGGTATATGGCGGAAATCCCGACCTGAAAACCGCTAAAATCGATAATTGCGATTTGCGTTGGGAGTGGTATCCTTCTAAATCCGAACTCATTACCTTCGGGGGTTTCTACAAATCATTTGAAGATGCCATTGAGGCCGTTTATGTACCCGGTGCCGGCTCGCAGGGGGCCAAGGGTTTTCGATACGGCAATGCCCGCTCGGCCAGTGTATATGGTGTTGAACTGGAAGTGCGTAAGTCGCTTGCAGGATTAACCTCCAGCCGGTTGCTCGATAACCTTAGCCTGATATTTAATACCACGCTTTCGAAAAGCAATGTTGATGTAGGCAATCAGCCCGAGCGGCCTCTGATGGGCCAGTCGCCCTACGTGGTTAATGCCGGTCTTTTCTATAACAACGACAGCAGGGGGACCCAGATATCGGTTATGTACAACGTGGTAGGCAGGCGCCTGTTTGCTGTTGGCGGTTATACCGATGCAGGCGATGCCGTTTTTGAAGACATCTACGAAATGCCCCGCAACCTGATCGATTTAAGCGTAACCCAAAAATTGACTGATCGCCTGCAGGGTAAGTTCACAATATCCGATATGCTGAATCAAAAATATATCCTCATGCAGGACGGCAACCGCGATGGCCGTTTCGACCGCAACAACGACCAGATTGTGCAGGAAAACCGTTTTGGTTCGCTGTTTACCTTAAATCTTACCTACAAAATCCGGTAGGTTTAATTTAACCCTGCCTTATTAATCGTAACCTAAAGTTTGGCCACTGTTAACCCTGAGTTAACAGTGGCCCTCTACTTTTAAGGCGGTTGTATAATAAAACATAATTCATGAAAAAGACATTATTTACCACGATGAAGGGCACGCTCAATGCGTGCCTGCTGTTCGGTGCCATGTTGTGGATGACTTCTTGCAACGACGATGAACCCGAACCTGCAGCGCCTTCCATTTCCCTTTCGGCCACCGCTTTCTCCGGCATTGTCGGGGCCGATGCTTCGGTTGATGTAACCATAACGGCTCCGGGCGGACTGGCAGGTCTTACAGTTTTGAAAAACGGGGCAGCATTCGATACCGAAACCTACACCGGCCTGACATCGGCCACTTATACCTTAAATTACATCATTGAAACAGCTGCTCCTGGCACGGTATTCAATTTTACTTTTCAGGCTTCCGATCGCAACGGAAAAGTTTCGCCTATTGCCACCTATGCTGTTACCGTATCGAGCAAGGAGATAGTGGTGGTAAGCGGTGTAATTAACACAAGCGTTACCTGGACAAGCGATAAAATCTATCAGCTATCAGGCTATGTACGCGTAGGTGATGACTCCAAACGTCCAGGCGGAACTGATATTACCGGTGTAGTACTTACTATTGAGCCCGGCACTATTATTCAAGGGCTACCTAAGTCGGGAACTACCCCTCCGGGTACGCTCATTGTTCAGCGCGGCAACCGCATAGTAGCAAACGGCACATCCGATAATCCCATCGTATTTACCTCATCAAAAGCTCCAGGTTTACGCAACCCGGGCGATTGGGGCGGACTGGTTATTGTTGGGCGTGCCAATAACAACCAAAGCGCCAATGCCGAACTGGAAGGCAACTACGGGGCCTTTCACGGTGTAGGAGATACCCCTATTACCGACCCCGACAGCGATAACTCAGGCTCGTTGCGTTATGTGCGCATTGAGTTTGCCGGTACACCCATCAACCCTAATCAGGAAGTAAACTCGCTTACCCTGGGCAGCGTTGGCCATGGCACAACCATTGAGTATGTACAATGCAGTTTAGGACTTGACGATGCCTTCGAGTGGTTTGGTGGAGCAGTAAACGCCAAATACCTCATAGCTTACCGTGGCCTGGATGATGACTTTGACGTGGATAACGGCTGGACAGGCAACGTACAATGGGCTATCGGTATCCGCGACAATACCCTGGCCGACCAATCGGGTTCGAACGGATTTGAAGTAGATAACGATGCCGGAGGCTCAAGTGCCTCTCCCATAACCTCGGGTGTATTTGCCAACGTTACAATTATTGGTCCGAAAAAGACCAACGACCTGAACATTCAGGATAACTTCCAGAATGCGGCTCACCTGCGCAGAAACAATAAGTTGAAAATTTATAATGCTGTATTTACCGGTTATCCGAACGGTCTGTTTATTGACGGCACTACTACCCGAACCAACGCAGAGAATGATGAACTCCAATTACGCAATGTAATATTGGCTGGTGTTGAAAACTGGGGAGGAAACGGCTATGGCTCGGCAGCTACTGCTGAGGAGCAAACCGTAAACGGCCTGCCTTTTGGAACCAACACCAACCATCCCCAAACACCGCGTGGTGCTATTTTCGCCACCACCGGTGACATAGGTGCCATCTCTGCACAAGCCTGGTTCCTTACCGCGGCCTTTGGCAATGCGCTGGAAGATAAATGGACCGACCTGGGTCTGAACCCCTCTGTATTCGACCCCGGCACGCCTGTCTTCCTGCTGCAGTCTGGTTCGCCTTTGCTCAACCGCTCTAACCTGTGGAGCAACTGTCCGGCAGCCGGTGCGTTCTTCGACAAAACCGTAAACTACATCGGGGCATTTGGTTCAACCGACTGGACAACGGGCTGGACCAACTTTAACCCAAGAACTACCAACTATAATTAAACCGATAGCAAACCGGAAAAGAGGCTGTTAGTAAAATACAGCCTCTCTCTTTTTTTACTTGCTTTTGCCATATTCCGGTTCAATGTCAGTGTTTATTTCTACAGAATTGGATATGAAAAGGTCGATGGTCTTATCCGTATGGCTGTTGATGGCCGCGTGTTCCAACAAACAAACTCCCGAGGCCTACTTCGATAAACCCCAACGCGATTCGCTGCTTACTGATATCATTACCTACCTCTATGTACGCCCGACCGATTCCGACTGGCAGAGCCGGTTTAAGCCTGCTTTCCGCTGGTACTACGTAAGCCAGCTGCCTAAATTTACCTGGCAAAAACTTTACCGAAACAGTAATGGAACCTACTATTTCTATATTATCCGCCCTGCACGCAGTGCCGACGGAGTATTACGGGGTGTAGGTGGATATTTCAAACTTAATGAGGCCGGCAAAATAACCGGGTTCAGAGAAGTTTTTAACACCCCTGTAGGCGCAAGGTCTTTTTTAGAAAAAACGGGCGAAGAGCTGTTTCAACACATGGTAAAACATGGTAATGTAGATGCCTATCTGCTTAACGATGCTTACCTGGAATGGCCCAATGCGTGGACGTATTACGATACGGTTCGTTATGAATGGCGCGTAAAGCCAGGCATTTGAAATCAGTTGATTTTTTGTTGACGCTCCTTATGCGCTTGGAGCACCTTTTTAACCTGCTCCAGCACCACGGCAAGCGAATCCTGACTTTTTTTGTTTTTCTTTATCCATTATTATCGACCAATTATAAAGAAAAATTGGCTGAAGAACAGCGACTTGTCAGGGAGATTTAAATATTCCAGTTTGTTTGCCTCCAGCGCTTTTTCAAGCTGCACTTTTTCTCTTTGGTTGTTCTCCAGGCGCAGGTTCAGGTTGCGGCTTTCGGTTAACAGGCGTTGCTGCTGGCGCTCAACCGCCTGCACTGCGCGTTGCGATTCGTCAATCTGAGCCTGCACCCGCTCGCGATAAAAGGTAACGGCAAAGTCGCGTACCAGGCGTTCCAGTTCGCCTTGTACCTTTGCGGCCTCTTCAGCAGAAGGCCATTCGTCTGCAATAATGCCCATCCACGCGGCAGCACCAGTGCCCCGTTCGCGCACCAGCGCATATACCGGATATTTGTACGGAATGTTGCTTATCACAATCTCGTTGGTAACAAGAGGATTTGTGCCGGGTTTTAAGCGGGCAAATATTTTTAAATATTTGTTCAAAGCGGCCGTTACTTCTTCGTTGTTTCCGTCCAGTTCGGTTTCAAACCCGTCAACGGCTTTTCCTTTAATTCTGGCCTGAGCTTGTTTAATTGCTATGGTTTGAGCGCTTAACGAAAATACCTGAAGCCACAACAAAACGGAAATAACCTTTTGCATGGAAAAAGGGTTAATTAGTTTGTACCGTCAAAGCTAACAAAATTGATTCCAAAACGCGTGCTTATTACCGGGGGCACCGGTCTTATTGGTTCGCACCTCACTCATCTGCTTACTTCAGGGGGCACAGCAGTGCAATATCTTAGCCGCCATGTAAAAAACAGCAGCCTCCCTGTGTATTCGTGGAATGTGCAGACCGGCGTAATGGACCCTCGCGCCCTGGAAGGTGTGGATGCCCTGGTGCACCTGGCCGGGGCCGGCATTGCTGACAGGCCTTGGACTAAAAGGCGTAAACAAGAAATACTGGAAAGCCGCACCCGTTCCACCGCGCTGTTGGTTTCTGCGCTGCAGAAAATGCCGCATCAGGTAAAAACCGTTATCTGCGCTTCGGCTATAGGCTATTATGGTTTTGGTGGCGATGCTGAAATATTTACAGAGGAGCATCCGCCCGCAAACGACTTTCTCGCATCGGTAGTAACCGCCTGGGAAACCGAGGCTGACCGCTTTAAGAATCTGGGCGTAAGGCTGGTTAAGATGCGCATAGGTATTGTACTAAGTGCACAAGGCGGGGCGCTGAAAGAAATGATGCGCCCGGTAAAATGGGGCCTTGGCGCACCGCTTGGAAATGGCAACCAGTACATGAGTTGGATTCACATTAATGACCTTTGCCGCATGTTTCTGTGGGCCCTTGAGCAGGAAAAACTTCAGGGGGTTTTTAATGCGGTAAGCCCTAACCCCGTAACCAACCGCGAATTTACCCGGGCTGTTGCCCGGGCATTGTATAAGAAAATCTGGCTTCCGCCGGTGCCCGAAGTTGTTATACGCTTGTTGCTGGGCGAAATGGCCGACCTGGTGCTGAAGGGCAGTCGTGTGTCAGCTCAGAAAGTTTTACAACACGGCTTTCGGTTTGAGTATCCCGAAATACAACAAGCTGTTAATAACTTACTTCTATAACGAGGTATTTACTGCTACGGCTATGTGCGAGTCGGCCGTGCCGTAGTATAAAAACCATTTGTTTTTAAAAAACGCCAGGCCTTCAAAAAAACAAACCTTGTTTACCTGGCCCGTAAGTTCGTACGGCTTATCGGGAACAATAAAAGGCTGCTCTGAACGACCGGTTAATTCAGAAGGATTTTCCAGACTAAACAAGGCCTGTCCGGCCGCATAGGTGCCGGGGGGCAGGTTGGCATCACCGCCCTGGTCTGAATTCATACCGTTATAAAGCAACAAAATACCCTGCTCGCGTATCAGTGCAAACGGCCCGGGTTCTACCAATCGGCTGTCGAAGTAGCCTTTTCGGGGTTTCATCACAGGTTTCAGTTCTCCCATATCGGTAACAGGTTCCCATTTCAGCAAATCTTCCGAAGAAGCCAGGAACAGGTTGGTATCGCCAAAGTACATCCAGTACTTTCCGTTTATTTTCCGGGCAATAAAACGTTCACCCTGTTGTTCGGCCACAATAGCTCCCGATTTGCTCCACGTCTTGCGAAAAGGGTCCTGTAGTGCAGGTCCGTGTTTCTGCCAATGCAGCAGGTCTGGCGATGAGGCAATCATCAGCCGTGCGGTTTTGCCGTCGTAGGCGGTATAGGTCATGATGTAAAGTCCCTCAGGCGATTCTACCACGCGTGGGTCTTCAATGCCCCCTTCCCATTCGTAACGCAACAACGAGTCGTTATCCGGGAAAAGAACAGGCTCAGCATAGCGAACAAAATGAAGACCGTCGGTGCTTTGGGCCAGGCCAATACGCGAAGTGCCCGCATGTTTGCCCACATGGTCTTCGGCCCTGTACAGCAGGTAAACCTTACCCTGGCGAACCACTGCTGCCGGGTTGAAAACGTCTTTCTCTTCCCATAGCACGGTGTCGTTTCGAACTGGACAGAAAAAGCGGCCCGCCCCGCGCGACAAAACGGGGTTTACCGAGTCGGCCTTTACAAAGGGCAGCAGCATCCAATCGGTGGGTTGCCGCTGTTGTGGCCTGTTGCACGAGAAGACAAAACATAAAAACAGCAGCCAACCCGCAGGGCGTAAATACCGTTTCATGGTTGTATATTTAATGGTTAATAAAGCAAGTTCATGAAAAGCACAAACAAAAAGAAGCTCGGAAGCAATACCACACTGCAGCAGGTTATTGAGGACGAACATCGTATACGAAAAGCCTTTAAAGAGAAAGGCTGGGCCGAAATCAAGGGAGAAAACGCATGGATGATATTTAAAGTGATGAGCGAGTTTGTTGATGGTATGGAAAAACTAGCTAAGATTGGCCCCTGTGTTACCATTTTCGGTTCGGCCCGCACCAGGCCCGGCCATGCCTACTACCAAACGGCTGAAGAAATAGCCTTCCAACTGGTACAACACGGCTATGGCGTAATTACCGGGGGTGGTCCGGGTATTATGGAGGCAGGCAATAAGGGTGCGCACCGGGCCGGAGGTAAATCGGTGGGGCTCAATATATTTCTCCCCTTTGAACAAAAAGGTAATCCGTACATAGACCCCGATAAGCTCATTACCTTCGATTACTTCTTTGTTCGTAAGGTCATGTTCGTTAAATACTCGCAGGGTTTTATAGTAATGCCCGGAGGTTTTGGTACCCTGGATGAACTAACGGAAGCACTTACGCTGATTCAGACAAAAAAAATCGGGCGCTTCCCAATTGTTATGGTGGGAAAGAAATTCTGGCAGGGGTGGCTGAAGTGGGTAAAAGAAGTGCTGATTGAAGAAGAAATGATTAGCCCCGAAGACCTGAATTTGTTTGTGGTGGTAGATAAACCCGAAGAAGCAGTGGCCGTAATTGATGAGTTTTATTCGAAATACCTGCTGGCACCGAATTTTTAAACCGTGTACACAAAAACCTGTTGTGGTTTTTATTACAATCTGATTCAGGATAGCCTTCTTTGCCGGCAACTTTTATGCATAAAAGCGCACATTACATGACATATCGTTATGCTCTTCTTATATTGATCTTTACGGCACTGATCGCGCTGGTGTTATACGGCTATCACCGCGACCGGCAGATGCGCCGGCTGCTATAGGAAATGGAAGAACGCTTAAAGCTTTACGAACCTTTTACCGGCCGGCAGCTGTTTCCCGAAGATTTTACACGCTATCGGGCTGTTTCGTACAGTCTGCCCGACAGCATAAGCTTTGCCGGCGAGCCCGTGCCCTTAAACCAGCCCGATGTGCGCGAGCGGCTTGACCGTGAACTGCAAATTAATATCTACCTGCACAGCTCTACGTTGTTTTTAATGAAGCGTGCCAACTGGTGGCTTGCTCTAATGCAGGAAATTTTACGCCGGCACAATATTCCCGATGACTTTAAATACCTGCCACTTATCGAGTCGGGACTGCTCAATGAAGTTTCTCCGCGCGAGGCAGCAGGTTACTGGCAAATTGTGAAGAGTGCAGGCCGGGAACTAGGTTTGGAAATTACCAACGAGGTAGATGAGCGGTTCGATCCGCTCAAAGCTACCGATGCTGCCTGCCGCTACTTGAACAACACCTACCGCCAACTGGGCAACTGGACTTTGGCAGCTGCGGCCTATAACCGCGGACTGCGCGGCATCCAGGAGGCTATGAAAAACCAGCAGGTAACCAATTACTACGACCTGTACCTGCCGCAGGAAACCGCACGCTACGTTTTGCGTATAGTGGCCATTAAAGAAATTATGGAACATCCGCAAGCCTACGGTTTTGAGGTTAAACCGGAACATTTATACCCACCCGAGCCCCTGCGCTACATTGAAGTAACAGCAACCATACCCGATTTGGTACAGTTTGCCTTAAAGCACGGCAGCAATTACAAATTACTTAAACGCTATAACCCATGGCTGCGGACCGACCGGCTTACCGTAAAGAAGGGTAAAACCTATCGGATAGCGTTGCCGTCAGACTAATCTGCTTTCAAATGTTTTCAAAACAAAGCCGTGGCTTACCAGCCTATGCCATAATCTTCGCCATGGTTGCTCGAACCGCCCCAAAAGCTTCTGTGCTTCCAGTCGAAATAAATAGCATTTATCGGGCCGCTGGTGCGCTCTCTGTACGACAACCGGTAACCTTTCTGGGCTAGTTCCTTGCGGATCCAGGCCGGCATCTGGGTGTTTAGTATAAGCGAGCCGGGTTGTTTCTCATGGTTACCAAAGCTGGAGTACATTTGGTTGGTAATAAAACTGGGCGCTTCGCAGGCTTCCTGCACCGTCATGCCGAACTCCACAATGTTCAAAAAGAACTGAATTAACAGTTGGTCCTGTTCATCGCCTGCTTGCTTGGCAAATGAAAGGAAGGGTTTGCCGTCTTTTAAAGCCAAACTGGGAGTTAGGGTTACGCGCGGGCGTTTGGCGGGCTCTACCACGTTAAACGGATTTTCTTTTTCATCGAGCACAAAACTTTGCATGCGCTGGCTCATGCCAATGCCGGTGTTGCCGGCAATGCAGGCAGGTATCCATCCGCCGCTGGGGGTTATGCTCACCACCCAACCCTCTTTATCGGCTGCCTCAACCGAGGTGGTGCCGGCGGCAAAATCGCGCAGGTAATCGTCATGAAGAGGCTTAAAAGTGCTGCTTTGTTTGTTGCCCCACTCTTTCAGCAGAGACAAGTAAGGATTGGTTTCTCCCTGGAAAGGATACGGGTCTCCAGGACCGGCATTTGGATTATTGTAATCAGGATTAATAAGTTTGGCGCGTTCGCGTGCATATTGCTTTGAAAGCAGCCCTTTCATAGGTTCAGCAGGCGGAAAGGCAGGATCGCCATAGTAAAAGTCACGGTCAGCAAAGGCCAGGTTCATGGCCTGGTACAACGTGTGGATGTAGCGCGCAGAGTTATAGCCCATGCTTTTCAGGTCGAAGTTTTCCAGGATGTTCAGGGTTTGCAGCATAACAGGGCCTTGTGTCCATTGTTGCAGCTTATACACTTCAATGCCTTTGTAGTTGGTGGAAAGGGGTTCTTCAATTTTAACTTTCCAGTTGGCCAGGTCTTGCTCGGTAATAAGGCCGCCCTGCTCCTGGCAGCCTCGCACAAATTCTTTGGCAATATCGCCTTTGTAAAACCGGTCGTAGGCAGCGTAAATGGCCTCTTTTCTGGACTTACCTTTTTTCAAAGCCTGTTGTTCGGCTTCAACCAGTTTTTTCAGCGTTTCGTAAAGATCCTGTTGTACAAAAATTTCTCCGGGCCAGGGGGCTTCGCGTTCTTCTCCCAGATGGGTGAGAAAAACTTTTTTAGAGTAGGGCCATTCTTTTATTCTTGCCTTTTCGCGTTCAATGGAGTTGGCGGTCTGGGCTTCGATGGGATATCCCTGTGCCATTTGCATAGCCGGTGCCAACACCTCTTTTAAGCTCATGGTGCCAAACTCGGCCAGCATAACCATTAACCCGCCCGGTGTACCGGGAGTTACGGCTGCCAGAGCACCGTACTGAGGCGGATACTTCATGCCCTTTTCTTTAAAAAACTGTGCCGTGGCACCAGTGGGGGCTACACCCAGAGCGTTAATGCCAACAACCTTTTTGGTGTACGGATTATAAATCAGGGCCTGGGTTTCACCACCCCAACTCAGTACGTCCCACATGGTGCAGGTAGCTGCCAGCATGGCACAGGCGGCATCAACGGCATTTCCGCCTTTGGTAAAAATCATGGCTCCTGCCGTTGCGGCCAGCGGCTTACCTGTTATGGCCATCCAGTGACGGCCGTGCAGGGGCGGTTTTTGTGTATTTACCGGCAATTGGTTAAAAGTTTGTGCACCCAGCGATAGGGTATAAAATATCGCAACAACGAGAAAGGCAGGTTTCATAGTTTATCAATTTACTGGAGTAAGATACACTCTGCTATCTGTTCTTCCGCCGGGATTTTTAATAAACATCTTCAAAACAGGATTACCGGTTGTTTTGGCTGAAGTTGTACTTTTGAACCGGAGTTAAGTTATGCTAAAAGAGATACACGAGGCAGTTGCGCATTTACAAAAACGCGGAATAGCCGACCCTCAAATAGGTGTGATACTGGGTACTGGCCTTGGAAACCGATTTGTTGAGGCCATACAATCGCCTGTAACCGTTAATTACAACTCCATTCCGTATTTCCCTATCTCAACGGTTGAATACCACAAGGGAAGGCTGATTTACGGAGAAGTGCACGGCAAAAAGGTGCTGGCCATGCAGGGAAGGTTCCATTATTACGAAGGATATAGCCTACAGCAGGTTACCATGCCGGTACGTATTATGAAATTGTTGGGAATAGAAGTTTTGCTCATATCGAATGCTGCGGGCAATTTAAACCCCAAATGGAAGAAGGGGCAGCTAATGTTGCTTACCAACCATATTAACCTGTTACCCGACAATCCTTTGCGGGGCGAAAACTACGACATTTTTGGTCCGCGCTTTCCGGACATGAGCGCGCCCTACTCGCCTGTGCTGAACAAGAAACTTAAACAACTGGCTCGCCGGCTTAAAATACAACTGCACGAAGGGGTTTATGTTGCTGTGCAAGGGCCCAACCTCGAAACCAGCGCAGAGTACCGTTTTTTGCGATTGACAGGTGCCGATGCAGTAGGAATGAGCACCGTTCCTGAAGTAATTGTGGCCAACCACATGCAGTTACCGTGTTGCGCCATATCGGTGCTTACCGATGATTGTAACCCCGATGCGCTGGAGCCGGTAAACCTGGAAGCCATTGTTAAAGTAGCTAATCGTGTGGAGCCACGGCTTACTAAACTTTACGTGGAGTTAATTAAGCAACTTTAGTTATCGGAGTTTATCTTTCAGGAATTCGGCTGTGTAGCTTCCTTTGGCTTTGCGTACCAAATCTTCCGGCGTACCGGCAAACACCAGGTTACCGCCTTTCTTTTCTCCGCCTTCGGGCCCAAGGTCAATAATCCAGTCGGCACATTTAATTACCTCCAGGTTGTGCTCAATAATTATAGCGGTATGGCCGCGGTTTACCAGGGCGTTAACGGAATTGAGCAGCTTGCGGATGTCGTGAAAATGTAAACCTGTGGTTGGCTCATCAAAAATAAAAACCATGGGGCCCTCTTGTCCGTTTCTTCCCAGGTAAGAGGCCAGCTTTACACGCTGGGCTTCACCGCCGCTCAGCGTGTCGGAAGGCTGCCCCAGTTTCACATATCCCATGCCCACATCGTGTAAGGGTAATATCTTTTCGCGTATGGATTTTTTTTCGTTAAAAAACTCAAGGGCTTCATCTACGGTTAGGTCCAGTATTTCGGCAATATTTTTGTCTTTCCAGGTTACCTCAAGGATTTCGGGTTTGAAGCGTTTGCCTCTGCAACTTTCGCAGGTTAGCCTTATATCGGCCATAAACTGCATTTCTACTTTAATCACGCCCTCGCCCTGGCAGGTTTCGCAACGGCCGCCTTCAACGTTAAACGAAAAGTAAGCCGGAGTGTAGCCGCGTTGCCGAGCCAGGGGTTGTTCGGCAAACAGTTGGCGGATGGCATCGTAGGCCTTAATGTACGATACCGGGTTAGATCGCGAGGATCGGCCAATGGGGTTTTGATCGACAAACTCTATCTGTGCCACCGAACGGAGGTCGCCCTCCAGCCTATCGTGTTTGCCCGGCGCATCGGCCGGCAAGCCTAAGGCGCGGCACAAAGCCGGATACAATATTTTTTTTACCAGGGTTGATTTGCCCGAGCCGCTAACTCCCGTTACGGCAGTAAGCACGCCCAACGGAAATTGAACGGTAATATTTTTCAGGTTGTTTTCACGGGCGCCTTTAATAATCAGGTTGTCTTTCCATTTTCTGCGAAAGGGGGGAACTTCAATTTTCTCCAGGCCGGTAAGGTATCGGGCCGTCCAGGAATGGCGGGCGTGGGTAAGATCGGTAAAGCTGCCCTGAAAAACCAGTTGGCCGCCATGGGTTCCGGCTTCCGGTCCAATGTCAATCAGTTCATCGGCTGCGCGCATAATGGCTTCTTCGTGCTCTACCACAATAACGGTATTGCCCTGGTCGCGCAGCGATTGCAGCACCCGCACCATGCGGCTGGTATCGCGCGGGTGCAAACCTATGCTGGGCTCGTCCAGAATGTACATAGAGCCTACCAAGGCGCTCCCCAGCGAGGTGGCCAGTTTAATGCGTTGGTACTCTCCGCCCGAAAGGGTGGAAGTAAGCCTGTTCAGGGTGAGGTAACCCAGGCCAACCTGAAGCAGGTACTCCAAACGGTTTTGTATTTCGGTAACTACACGTTCGGCCACCTGGTGTTCGTATGATGACAGCTGCAGGTTTTTAAAAAAGGCGGCCACCTCTTCTACCGGCATGAGCACCAGGTCGGTTATGGAAGCACCGTTTATTTTTACATACTGGGCGTCTTTACGCAGACGTGTTCCGCGGCAATCGGGGCAGGTGGTGCGGCCGCGGTACCGCGACAGCAGCACACGGTACTGAATTTTATGCAGTTGTCCTTCAACGTATCTGAAAAAATCATCAATACCGGCAATCTTTCCTTCTCCTTTCCAGAGCAGGGCTTTATCGGCTTCTGATAATTCATGATAGGGCCGGTGAATGGGAAACTTTGCAGCGGCATGGCGGATGAAGTCCTTGTGCCATTTGCTCATGGCCTCGCTTCGCCAGGGGGCTACGGCTCCTTCGAAAACCGATAGCGATTTATCGGGGATCACCAGGTCTTCGTCAATGCCCAGCACCTGGCCGAAGCCTTCGCAGGTACGGCATGCCCCATAGGGGTTGTTAAAGCTGAAAAAGTTTACCGAAGGTTCGGTAAAGGTTATGCCGTCGGCTTCGAAGCGGTCGGAAAAGCTAAGGGTTTGGCCGCCCTCTATCCTTATCCGGCATTCGTCCTGCCCTTCGTAGAAGGCGGTTTGTACGGAGTCGGCCAGGCGAAAGGCCTGGTCTTCATCGTCTTTGCGCACCGCCACCCGGTCTATTACCACTTCGGTAACTTCATGGGCGGGTAATTTTTTTTGTTGCAGCAGGTCTTCAATCAGCCATAGTTCATTCTGTATCATTACACGCGAAAACCCCTTGCTCAGCAGCAGGTTGAGTTCATCCTTCAACTTACGCGCCTTAGCATGTGGCAGGGGGGCGGTAATGGTTACGCGGGAGCCATCGGGCAGCGACCGGATGGTATTTACCACATCGGTAACGGTATGTCGTTTTACCTCGGTGCCGCTTACCGGCGATATGGTTTTACCGATGCGGGCAAAGAGCAGTTTCAGGTAATCGTATATCTCGGTGGTAGTGCCCACCGTTGAGCGCGGGTTGCGGGTAGCTGTTTTCTGCTCGATGGCGATAGCAGGCGATACGCCCCTTATGTAGTCAACATCGGGTTTTTCCATACGCCCCAAAAACTGCCGGGCGTAGGCGCTGAGGCTTTCCACATACATGCGCTGCCCCTCGGCAAAAAGGGTGTCGAAGGCCAGCGAAGATTTGCCCGAGCCTGAAAGCCCGGTAATAACCACCAGCCTGTTGCGCGGAATGGCCACACTCAGGTTTTTCAGGTTATTTACGCGGGCACCCTTAATAATGATGTGCGTGTGCGGGTCGAGCGCATCCACATCCTGTTGGTAGGTATGGGGGGCAGGGTTTACCGGCATGATGAATAAACCCGTAAAGCCGAATAAAAGTTAAAGGTGTGCGGCAAGGTGTTAATTATCGAAGTCGGGGTCGTAGCTGGCTTCGCGGCTGCTGCGGTGTCGGGTGCCGTCATCGTATGAATCGTCATCGTCCGACCCGTAATCGTCAGAAGTGCCGAAGTCGTCTTCATCCGCCTCGTTATCAAAATCGCGGGGCTCAGTTTCCATTTCGTACTCGCCCTCGCTGTTTTTAACGGTTGGTATTTTTACCAGGTAGGTGGCATCCTCCGTTTCCAGCGGAAAAACAAAAATGGGTTCGTTGCGGGCGTTGGTTATGCGGGTTATGGCCGCCTCATAACCGTTAGGGTATTGCTTTTTCAAAAGCTCTCTGAGTTCCAGACTCAGATTTTCTAAACTTTTTATAATCCGCTTCTTTGTTCCTGACATAGGGTTACCAAAACAAAAAACCGGCAACAAATACCCAAAGAAAATCTTTTCCAGGCAAGAATTTTAAAGATTTTTTTGCCTGAAAGCTGAAAGTAGTTATCTTTTCCGCCCGTTTCAACCTAAACCCTGCAATATCGAGCAGCACCTCTACGTTACTTAAACGTGCGTAAGAATGACAGCCAAACAATGCAGCGACAGCGAGTTGCTGTTGCGCTTTAAGCAGGGGAATGATGAGGCTTTTGCCATGCTGCTCCATCGCCACAAATCGCGCCTGTTTACGGCCATATACCTGATTGTTAAAGACCGGTACGTGGCTGAGGACCTTTTGCAGGAAACTTTTATCAAGGCCCTGAACACCATTCGCAACGGCGGATATGCCGATGAAGGAAAGTTTGCTTCGTGGATTGGGCGCATAGCCCACAACCTGGCCGTTGACTATTATCGTAAAGCGAGGAGATATCCGGAAATTGTGCTGGAAGACGGTACGGCCCTGTTCAATACCCTTTCGTTTGCCGACCCGAGCACCGAAGACCAGCAGGTGTGGCGCGATAACCGCAGCCGCCTGCGCCAGCTTATTAAAGAATTACCTGCTGAACAGAAGCAGGTGCTGATTATGCGACATTATTTGAAAATGAGCTTCCAGGAAATAGCCAACCGCACAGGGGTAAGTATTAACACGGCCCTGGGCCGTATGCGCTACGCCCTGATTAATCTGCGCAAAAGGATGATGAAAAACCCGCATGCCTATGATAAAAATCTTTACCCACACCGATCTGATCAGGTATCTGTACCACGAGACTACGGAGGAGGAGAGCCGGGAAATTGAAGCGGCCCTGATTTGCGATGAAACCCTGCGAAACCAGTACCTGGAGTTGCTGGATACCGTAACCCGTCTGGACGATGCCCGCCTGGAGCCATCGCAAACGGCCATAGACCGCATACTGGCGCAACTGCGCAGCAAGGTAGAAGGGGCGTAACAGGGCCCCTATCCGGAGCAAGCCACCGGATATTTTCTTTCTTTGTGCGTGCAGATTCTCATCATCCACCAGTTTTTTAATACGCCGCAGAGCGGGGGCGCACTCCGTTCGTATTACTTGGCAAAGGCACTGTGTCAGGCCGGACATACGGTACACCTGATAACCACCCACAATAAACCTCACTACCAGAGCGCAGATGTTGAAGGTATAGACGTACACTACCTGCCTGTAACTTATTACAACCGGTTTGGGTTTTTTAAGCGGGTTTATTCATTTCTAATTTTCGTGTTGAGCATCTTTGGACATGCCGCCCGCTTCCGGCAGGTATCGTTGTGCTATGCCATATCGGCTCCGCTCACCACAGGCCTGGCCGCTATTGGGCTTAAATGGCGCTATGGTATTCCCTATGTTTTTGAAGTAGGCGACCTTTGGCCCGAAGCCCCCATACAAATGGGCGTGGTGCGCCAGCCATGGCTTAAAAAGTTGTTGTATTTGCTGGAAACTGCTATTTACAGGCAAGCACGGGCCATTGTGGCCCTGTCTGAACCCATTGCCGCCAATATCAGGCAGCGGTTTCCTGTAATACGAATAGAGGTGATTACGAACATGGCCGACACCGACTACTTTTATTCCAACACAGCAGCCGTACGACATGATGCACACAACCCTCTTATTGCCGCTTATGTGGGCACCATGGGCCGGGCTAACGGGTTGCAGTTTGTGTTAGATTGTGCGCGGGCCTGCTTGCAACAAAAGCTTCCCGTTAGATTTATGCTTTGCGGTGACGGTGCCGAAAAAGAAAACCTGAAGCAGGCCGCCCGCAAAATGAAACTGGATAACGTAACCTTTCTTCCGTTTTGTAACCTTGAGCAAGTGCGCCAATTGCTTAGTGCAATCGATGTTGCCCTGGTGTGCTTTCGCGCGCTGCCCGTGCTGGAAACCGGAGCCCCCCACAAGTACTTCGATGCCCTGGCCGCCGGCAAAGCCGTGGTGGTGAACTTTGGCGGATGGATTAAAGAAGAAATTGAACAATGCGGCTGCGGATTTTATGCTGCTCAGGGAGATGATTTTGCAGAAAAAATCATACCCTATATCGAGGAAAACGCTACCCTGCAAAGGGCTAAACATGCGGCCCGCCAACTGGCCGGCCGATACGCACGCCCTGTTCTGAGCGCACGGTTTGTAAAGCTGATTGAGCAATTATCCGGAGATTTGAATTAATGAGCACTCAATACCGCTAAGGAATTGCTTTTTTTACTATCATTAAATATGAATGTGCGTTTCTTGATATTGGTTCTGCTCTCTGCCTGCGCCAATCCCTCGTCACATACGCAGCATGATACAACAGCAGCCAACCAAAGCAAAGACCTGAACCCAAACCCCCTGGCCGAGTTTCAGGGCGACTGGGAAAAACTTACCCGCTGGCCTAACGGAGAGTGGCTGGTTTACCGCCCCTGCGATGCGGACAATCCTACCCTTAGCTTTATGCCCGATACGCTGGTAATCGGGTGGGGGCAGGATATTTCGGTGGTGACCATAGAAAAAGTTGAAAACGATGAAATGCCGGGGCGGCTGGCGGTAACCGCCCGGAACGAGGGGGGGGCAAGGCACCTTAACCTTTTACCTGCAGTGGGAAGATGAAGCGCACACCCTGCTGAGGTGCTGGTTGCATGGGCCAGAGGAGGAGCCGGAAATATTTGCCCGCACCGAAAACCTGCAACACTATACCCTGTTTGAACAACCGTGCCACGAATGCTGGGAAGACTGCGAGGAAGGTCAGCCGTGATGGGCATGAAAAAATTATCTGATACCTGAATGGGGATTGATGCAAAAGGCGGAATTTGCCGATGCCAACAGACTTCGAAAAAATTAAAAGTTGCTTTATGCTGAACTTGCCTGAATTGCTTCAGATAAATAACGTTTGAGTTTAGCTGCCGGGCGGTTAGATGCTGTTCACTGTCCGCCAGCACAAGACAATTAAAGTGGTACAACGGTTCAAGTTTGAACATCACCCCGCATTGAAGCTGCACAATGTTGCCAGCCGTAGGGTTAAGTCTGTAATGTTCATTGAAGTTTAAGTTAAAGTTATTGTCTACTAGCGAAATTATATTGAACTCTAAGTCCGATATTTTGAATAGAAGTTTTTAAAATA
>FWPU01005853.1_pt1 | contig 25726 bp, 24 predicted proteins | sample 2228361 | NCBI WGS metagenome assembly FWPU01 (sample SAMEA103939777, study PRJEB20133) | metagenome | reverse complement strand
TTTTCTATTTAAAAATTTCTCAAGTATTTTTTTACCCTCAGGATGAATTGAAAGATATTCAAGCATGGAATAGGTATAGGATTCAATTTCTCCAGTATCGAGCATTATTCCCTCTACATCACAGGCAAGTACTTCTTCATTTTTAGCAAGAATATTTATGGCATTAATATGATAGAATTCACCTTCTTTGTGATTTTTTATTTCCTCTTCTAAGATTGAGAATATTTTTCTCTTGAATATATATCTACCAATGGATACCATATTGCTCGGTGCATTTTCGGGGGATGGCTTTTCAACAACTTCCTTTATGAATGTATAACCATTCTTTGTCTCTGGTTTTATTACTCCATATCTTGAGATATTTCCCTTTTCTTCTCTTATGGCAAGAATATTTTTACCAGTTTTTTTGTATAAGGAGATCATTTTTTTTGATATTGAGGGTTGAGAGATTACTATATCGTCTGGATATGCAACAAGAAATGCATCTTCAGTAATTAAGGATTTTATTGAAAGCAAAGCATCTCCCGTCCCCTTCATTTCAGTCTGTCTTACAAAGTAGAAATTTAAATTTCTTGGACGTATTGATTTTAAAAATTTCTCTTTTCCAGCTTTAATGAAATAATTTTCAAGCTCTATTTCTCTATCAAGATAATCTTCAAGTGTTTTTTTCCTTCTGCTTGTAATTATTATTACATCATTAATTCCAGCATCTTCAAATTCATCCAGCATAAAATCTATAAGAGGTCTGTCGAAAAGTGGAAGCATTTCTTTTGGTAGAGTTTTTGTAATGGGCAAAAAACGAGTTCCATAACCTGCTGCTACAATTACACCTTTCACAAAATCTCCTTATTTATTCAATACTAAAAATCTCAAAAAATCATGAAAAATTTTAAAAAATTATTCTTTTAAAGCTCTGTTATATACATCAATTATTTTTAATATTTGTTTGTCTGTGGTCCAGTTCATTGCATACTCATAAGCCTCTTTTGACTTTTTCTCATACAATTTCTCATTTGTGAGTAGTTCATATACCTTTTCAGTAAACTCGTCCAGATCATCTTTTACCATAAACCCTCCATTGTCTCCCTGCATTACGTCTTTTGTCCCCATTTCTCCTATGGCAACAACAGGTGTTTTACACATCATTGCTTCGACTGTTACAAGTCCCTGAGTTTCAGTTTTTGAAGCAAAAGTAAAGACATCCGCAAGAGCATAAACCCTTTTTATAATCTTTCTGTCCATATAACCTGTGAAAATAACATTTTCTTTAATATTCAGATCTAGGGCCATCTGTTCAAATTCTGTTCTTGCGGGTCCATCACCAACAATGAGCAGGACAAAGTTGGAATATTTTTCCTTCAGTTTATGCATTGACTTAATTAAAAAAGAAAGATTTTTTTCATGTCCGACTCTTCCCACATAAAGTAGTATTTTTTTACCTTTTATCGGATATTTTTCGAAGAGAAAAGACCTTTCCTTTTCTTCTTCTTTTGAAACGCCAGCAAAATCTTCTATGGCTATTCCTGTTGGTACCACTACAGTTTGCGCATCAACATTGTATTGTTTTAGTTTTTCTTCCATTCTTGTGGTCGGAACAATTATAAACTTTGCATTCTTAAAAAATTTTTTTGTGAGGTACTTAACAAGCATTTTTTCTGGTTTTTCAGGGAAAAAGGGAATATAATGATGTATATATTCTTCCCAGAAAGTGTGACAGGTTATTATTAATGGTATTTTGTGTTTCAACGCATATTTTTTTATCATCAAACCCATGGTAAATTCTGTTTGTACATGTATTATATCTGGTTTTATTTCGTCAAGGCTTTTAAAAACCATGTTTCTGGCAAATGGATTTGTAAGCCTATCTTCTTTGGATATTGTAGCCACGCCAAGTGCAGAAATCCTAATGATGTTTTTTTCAATCTCTTTTGTGTCAGTATAAGCAGGAGCAAATACATAGCATTCGTGTCCGAGCTTTTCAAGTTCCCTTTTCAATGTCTGAACTGAAACAGTGACTCCATTTACCCTTGGCCAGTATGTGTCCGTACCAACAACCACCCTCATTTTTCCCTCCTATTTTTATTTAAAGTTCTGACTTTACATGTTGAACAACAAGTTTGTCTCAGCAGTGAACCTTCTGTATTATCGATTAAATTTTAGCTGAATAAATGAAAAAAATCAAATGTGCAAATTGAAGGTAAAAACTAAATTGAGCGATGGTTGTTTTATTTGTTTATAAAAAATAAAGATAGACGCAAGAAAGCAAGGCTGAAGGCTTTATTGTCTTGTGTCTATCTCTGTGTCTTAAAAAAATCGCTCAAGTTAAGCAAAGATTTGACGGATTGTGTAAAAAATCGTATGATAATTATATGAAAAAATTAAGTTTGAAAATGTGCATTTTAATTTTTATTTTATTTTTTTGTTTTTCGTTTTTAATGGCAAAAGAAAGCTTAGACCCGATAAAAAAATCAATGATTGTGGTTAGCATCTTACCCCAGATCGAATTTGTAGAGAAAATTGCCGGCGATAAATTTAGTGTTATTGCAATTGTTGGGTTGGGATCTTCCCCTCATAATTATGAACCGACGCCACAGCAAATACTGAAGATCAGTAAGGCTAAAGCCTATTTCTCTATAGGAATTGAGTTTGAGAAGGCTTTGATTTCAAAAATAAAAGCCTCTTTTCCCCAATTGGAAATTTTTGAGGTGAACAAAAATGTAAAATTAAGACTTATGGAAAAGCATTCACATGAAAATGAGCATGAAGAGGAAGGTTTCGACCCACATATCTGGCTTGGTTATGAACAGGTAAAAGTGATATTAACCAACGTTCTTGCGGCATTAATTGAATTGGACCCCGATGGAAAAGAATACTATGAGAAAAACTATCTCACCTATAAAAAAGAAATAGATGAAACCTTTGATCTTCTTTCAAGAAGATTAGCTCCCTTCAAAGGAAAAACTGTTTTTGTATATCATCCTGCCTTCGGTTATTTTCTTGATAATTTTGGTCTTAAACAAAAATCATTTGAAATCAGAGGCAAAGAACCATCTCAAAGACAACTTATTGAATTAATAAAAGAGGCAAAAAGAGAAGAAGTAAAGGCTATCTTTGTGCAGAAACAATTTTCTAAGACATCTGCAAAAAAGATTGCTGATGCCATAAAAGGAAAAGTAATAGAGGTTGATCCTCTTGACCCGAACTGGCTGAAAAATATAAAATATATGGGTGAAAAAATAATAGAGGCTTTCCAGTGAAAGAACATAAAGTTGCGATAAGATTTCAAAATGTCTACTTTTCTTACAATGATGTAAAAGTTTTAGAGGATGTTTCATTTCATATCCATGAGGGAGAGTTTGTAACAATTGTTGGTCCAAACGGAACCGGTAAAACAACAATATTAAAGCTTATCCTTGGCTTAATTCGTCCTCAAAAAGGAAAGATTGAAGTGTTTGGCGGAACACCAGAGGAGTCTCTTTACATTGTTGGATATATTCCCCAGAACATAGATGTGGACATCAACTTTCCAATAAGTGTGGAAAAGGTTGTTAAAATGGGGCTACTGAATGGATTCAATAAAAATCTGGCAAAAAAAGAAGAGGTAGAAACAATCTTAAAACTGACCGACACAATTGACCTAAGAGATAGAATTTATGGGACGCTTTCCGGTGGAGAAAAACGTCGTGTACTTATAGCAAGAGCCCTAATTTCTAAACCAAAACTGCTTCTCCTTGATGAACCCACTGCAAACATAGATCTGAGGAGTGAAAATAAGCTTTTTTCTATACTTGAAGAACTGAAAAAATCTACCACAATTCTTATCGTCACTCACGATACGGGCTTTGTATCGGAAATAACTGACGTTGTATTATGTGTGAGCAAAAATGGAGAAAAACATAATTTGCTAAGACACGCAGTAGAAATTACAAAAGAGGCTCCGCAGGACATTTATGGTGGTAAGGTTGTAAGGATTCTACACAATACAGATTTACCGGATGATATAAATTGCCTTAATTTAAAATAAGCATTTTTTGAAGCCCGGGTAATATATGGATATAATCTCTGCAATTTTTGATCCTGAAGTATCTTTTGTCAGAAATGCTTTTATAGCTGCTTTGCTTTCAAGTATTCTTTTTGGAACCTTAGGTCCGATTATATCTTTAAAAAAAATTACCTCTTTAGCCGGAGCAATTTCTCATGCTGTATTGGGCGGTATCGGAATAGCACTTTTTCTTTCTGGAAATAAAATTCTAAATTTTCCTCCAATTCTTGGAGCGATTATCTTTGCAATCATTTCTGCACTGCTTATAGCATTTGTTTCACTTAAAGCAAAACAGAGAGAAGATACTATTATTAATTCAATCTGGGCAATTGGAATGAGCATAGGTGTAGTTTTCATAGCAAAAACCCCGCAATACGTGGATCCAATGAGCTATCTTTTTGGAAACATTCTACTGATTTCCAGTGAAAATTTAATTGCCCTTGCTTTATTTGATCTGGTTTTTCTTTTTTTAGTCTCAAGATTTTATTTGCAGATTGAAGCAAGTGCATTTGATGAAGAGTTTGCAAGAACAAAAAGTATTAATACGGATCTGATTTTTTTAACTCTGCTTATTATTGTGGCTATAGCAGTTGTTTTACTCCAGACATTTGTGGGTATAGTTATGGTAATTGCCATGCTAACACTTCCAGCAGCCACCTCGGTATATTTTGCTAAAAATCTTTCAGGAATGATTGTCATTTCTATAATTCTTTCCACTTTATTTTCTGTATTCGGGCTTATACTTGCATGGTTTTTGAACCTTCCTGCAGGTGCAGTGGTAGTAATATTTTCAGGGATTGTGTTTTTAATCGTATCAGTGTTTAAAATAAAAAGATAAAAAATCAGGTTATATTTTGAATTGTGGGGTTTTTTAGTATTGATAGAAGACTTCCACGTTACAATGCCTTCAAATTGTGGTGTGGCACTCATTTTTATATCCAACAATTAAATAAAAAATAATTCCTCAGTTCGGTATGTCGTTACAATAAATATAGTGTACACATATCTCCAAGAAATATAGTAGACAGTGAAGGAATAAAAGAAAAAAAATATTTAGACAGTTGAAAAAATTTCATTTATTGATTATAATTTTTAAATAAAATTAAAAAATTGGACTTTTCAGGGGGTAAATAAAGAAATTTGAGGGGAAATTAGAAATTATGGAGATGGAGATGGAAATGCTTTGTGTAAAAGGTTTTGAAGAGTGTGAGGAAGAGCAACTTATAAGGGATTTGATTTTCAACAAAGGGTATGACCTTGATAAAATTTTAGAATCACCACCCTCTAAGAAAGATGGTAAGTTTTTCTCAAGGCTTATTTACTATCTTTCCACTGTTGAATTGTCTGAAGAAGAGGCCGAAAAATCATACTATAATATTTTAGAACACAAAAAATTTCTTTCGGAAAAACTTTCAAGGAATATTCCTATAAGGGTAGCTTCGCTGGATTATTTTTTCAATATAACCGGTTTATTGAAAAACCCAAAATTTGTTGAGATTGAACTCTTTGAAGAGATAATGAAGCAGACAAGAGAGGATCCAAAAACTGGTTGCTATAATGTAAGGTTTTTGTCTGAAATGGTTAACAAGGAGATTAACAGGTCTGTCAGATATGGGCTTTCATTTTCACTTATTCTAATAGATATAGATAATTTCAAGGCGATAAATGATACATATGGACATCTCTTTGGAGATAAGATATTGATAGATTTTTCAAATTCTATTCAAAAGTCCATAAGGAAAGAAGACATTGCTGCAAGATATGGTGGAGATGAGTTTGCAATTGTGCTCCCACATACTGGTAGACTTGGGGCAAGATTTGTAGCCGAAAGAATAAAAGAAAACTTTCAGGAAGTTTTTAAGGCTGAAGAATACATTGAAAAAGGGATAATTGTCTCATTTTCAGCAGGGATTGCTACATATCCAAGAGATGCAGATGACTATGAGGGATTGGTGGAAACGGCTGATAAAGCTCTTTATCAATCAAAGCTTTCTGGTAAAAACACAATCGTTTCTTATGGAGAAAAGGATGATGCTTCATTTACTTTCCTTGATCAAAAGGTAGAGTAAAAGTTAAGATGTGACTTTTTCCTGTGTATATAAAAACAAAAATTTAATGTCAAACTAAAGTTGTTTATAGCTTTTTGGTCAGAGGTTAAGTCTGGATAGAGTGTCCCTATTTAGATGTTGCTTTTATTAACCTGAATGTGTGATAATATTTTGTTTATAAATTTACTGCTCTTTTAAAAAAGTCCTCAATTTAGGATTAAAAAGCTTTTCTATGAAATTAAGAGAGTTTTATGAGTTTAGAAGAAGTAGGTGGACTTAAATTTAACGAAAATGGTTTAATTTCCGAAATAATTCAGAATGCTGTAAGTGGAAAGGTTTTAATGCCTTGCTATATAAACAAAGAATCCATTGAAAAAACCATTTTAACTTATAAGATGTGGTTTTCAAACACCCTTAGAGAATAATAAAGCCATTTTTCTTTTGATGGCTTACTACGACATGTCTCTGGATGAAATTTATGAAATATTGATAGAAAGAAGAAAATGAAAAGAATTTTTGTCACAAAAGAAAATGTTTCAGGTAATCTAATTGCCATAAATGGTTCAGATGTCCATCACATCAAAAATGTTTTAAGAAAAAAAATAAATGATATCCTATCTATTTCGGATGGCGAGTTTGTTTACAATGCAGAAATAAGAAAATTTCTTAAGGATAAAATTATTCTTGAAATAGTGGATAAGAAACCTATCTTAAAGAAAAGCTATAAACTTAGACTTTTTCAGGCTATTCCTAAGGGAAAAGTTATCGAAGAGATAATCGAAAAAACAACAGAACTCGGGGTAAGTGAGTTTATTCCAATTTTTACAGAAAGGACAATAGTAAAATTTTCAAAAGATCAGGCAGAAAAGAAAATAAACAAATGGAGGAAAATTTCTTATGAAAGAGCAAAAAAGGTGGGTATAAATCATACGATGCAGATTTTTCCACCATCAAAACTGGAAGAAATAGAAAGCTTTGTGAAGAATGATGAAATAAAAATCCTTTTCTGGGAATCTGAAGAAGAAAAAAATCTTAAATCCATCCTTTCACAAATAGAAAAAGAAAAAATGATAAACATTATCATTGGGCCTGAGGGAGGCTTTTCAGCAAGAGAGGTTAGGATAATAAAGGATTCTGGCTTTGTTTCTGTAAGTCTGGGAGAAAGGATTTATACAGTTGAAACTGCCATTCTTGTGGCAGTATCGAATATTATATTTTATCTTGAAAACTTTTTATAAATCTATAGATAACTTCTGGCACCAGATGGGAAAAATCCTCACCTGAATTTATTTTTTCTCTTACCTCTGTTGAGCTTACGTCTACAATACCTGATGGAAAAAACTTTAAAAAAGGAAATTTTTTATTTACCTCCTCTTTATCAATTCCCTTTCTTTCTGCCACTAAAAAATTTGCAATTCTGAAAAGCTTTTCATGATCTTTCCATTGATCAAGAATTGAAGCCTCATCCATTCCTACGATTATATTTATTTCACTTTCATGGTAAATTTCTTTTAAATACCCCACAGTATCAATGGTATAAGATTTGCCACCTTTCCTTACCTCAAAGTCCGAAAGTATAATTTTCGAATTATGATTTGTCGCATAACTTTTGATATAAAAATCTTTAAAATCTTTCCATCCTCTTGAATTTTTATCAATAGGACAGAAGGCTTCAAGTTCCTCAGGGAAGAATGTATAAAATGCCATCCCGGTCATAAAATATCTTATTTCTGGAGAATAACCCTCTTTTATTTCTTTAATTGGAGATGCATTAGCTGGCATTAAAATAAACCTTGAAAAATTAAAATATTCAAGAGCAGTCTTTACAATATTTATGTGCCCGTTGTGAGGAGGATTAAAAGAGCCTCCAAATAATCCAATGCTATCTTTCATTCTCTTATCTGTCCATTTCCATAAACAATCCACTTTTCAGTGGTAAGCCCCTCAAGTCCCATAGGACCTCTTACATGAAGTTTCTGGGTAGAAATTCCCATTTCTGCACCCAGCCCAAATTCTCCTCCATCAGTAAATCTTGTTGAGGCATTCGCATAAACAGCCGCACTATCAACCCTTTCAAGAAAATACTGGATATTTGCATAGCTTTCGCTTACAATCGCATCAGAATGGTGGGAACCATATTTGTTAATGTGCCAGACAGCCTCTCTGACATCTGAAACCACCCTTGCAGATATCTTGTAATCAAGATATTCGGTATAATAATCCCCTTCACTTGCAGATTTTAATTCTGGAAAGATTTTTCTTAGATTTTCATCGGCAATTATCTCAACATTATTTTCAATTAATTTCTCAATGAGCTCCTTTATGTAGGGATAGTCTTTATGAATTAAAAGAGTTTCCATTGCATTGCAAACAGAGGGTTTCTGACATTTTGCATTTATTACGATCCTTTCGGCTTTTTCTTTGTCTGCAGTATCATCCACAAAGACATGGCATACCCCTTTATCATGCTTTATAATTGGAATCCTTGATTTTTCGGTAACCGATTTTATTAAAGACTCTCCACCCCTTGGTATAACCACATCTATGTATTTATCAAGCTTAAGAAGTTCATCAACCACCTCATACTCAAGCCTTTCAACAAGAATTACAGAATCGACAGGAAATCCACTCTTCTTTAAACCCTCTCTTATCAAATCTGCAAGAATTCTGTTTGAATTAATTGACTCTTTTCCACCCCGTAAAATAACTGTATTACCAGATTTAAGACACAGAGCAGCTGAATCAGTCGTCACATTTGGTCTCGACTCGTATATCATCGCTATGACACCTATGGGCACCCTGATTTTCTGAATTATTAAACCATTTGGTCTTTTTGTGATAAAATTTCCACTTCCCACAGGATCAGGTAAAGCTATGATTTCTTTTATAGAATTTACCATGGATTTTATCTTTTTCTCATCAAGGGCAAGTCTGTCCAGGAAAGCTTTTGGTCTACCTGATTCTATAGCAATTGCTAAATCCTTTTTGTTTTCTTCTATAATTCTTCCTACATTCTTTTCTATAAGAAGAGCTATTTCCTCAAGGGCCTTATTTTTTTCTTTTGTGCTCTTCGAAGCAACTTCAAGCGAAATCTCTTTTGCTCTTGTAGCTATAATTTCTGCATATTTATAAAACTCATTCATATTCCCATCCTTTATCCAAATTTATAATGCTTTTTAATATCCTTCACAATTTCCCACTCACAGGATAGTCCTTCAGGAAATATGACAAGATCTCCCTTTCCAAATTTCACTTCTTTTCCCTGATATCGAACTATTGCTTCACCTTCAAGGATATAGCATGTTTCTTTTTCATCATAATGCCAGTCAAATCTGCTTTTCTCTTTTGTCCAGATAGGCCAGGTGCTCACTTTTAAGTTATCTAATTCTTCTTTTGAAGGGTTTTTTACTTCTATCATAAACCACCTCCGTCTGCATTATTATATAATTTTTTTTAAAAAAAGTTAAGTCTTTTTTATATGATAATTTTTCTAAATTGGGTGCTAACTATTTTGTTTACAGGATGTTTTCTATCCGAACAGCTTCTGAAATAAAATTTTTGATCCTAAAAAAATAAAAATTTTTCACAACAAAAAATTAAAAAAAAATAAAAAACACTTGACAAACTATAAATTTCTTGGTATAGTATTATCAAAATTTTGAAATAGGAGGAATTTCAGATGAAGAAATTATTAGCAGTTCTATTGCTACTTCTGGTAGCAAGTTTAGCCTATTCAGTTGGCGGTAGCTTGTATATGAGGTATAATTCAGATGGTACCGTTACAGCTACTGAATGGGGACTTCTCGATGATTTGCGTGTTGGAAGAAGAGGAACAGGTTTTGATTTGAACTTTGATAGTTTTACTCTCAGCTATAAACTGAGAGGACCAGCTTCGTTAGTGAATTCTTGGGACCCAGCTGGTATGTTTAAGAGTGTTGCTGATACTTATGGTCCTTTGTTAGAAAAGGAAGCCGATCCTACAGCGCCATGGAATGGAAAAGCTGTTGAAAAAAGGGAGTTGAGTTCCCCCGGTTACCTTCAATTTAGTGGTTTAAAGTTAGGCCCTGTTGACTTAGCTATTGGTGCTACGTGGTGGGTCCTTGATGAAAGTGCAAAATCTTTTGTTACGAATGCGTTAGGTGCTACAAATGCCGATTATAATAAGAGCGTAGCAATTAACCTTGTGGGTATCGATTTGGCTTTGAATATTCCTATAGGTGATACAATGAGAATCCATGTTGATCCATGGGATAAAATTGATATTTACTTTGGTCTTGGGGGGGCTGTAAATAACAATGAAACTTCCGGAACCACTAATACTTTGAATGCTACTTATTTCAAGATTATACTCCCACTCCATTTTGATATCAATATTGAGCAGTTTTCTCTTGAAATTTTCCCGAAGGTTCAATTTGAGAATAAGGGAGAAACAGGGGAGTCAAAGGTTGCCGGTGTTACTTCCACCATTAAATCTGATTCATCATCTTTTGATCTTGGATTAATGGTGAGGGCAGGATTTCTGATTAACGAAATTCTTTCTCTTTATGCTCATTTGGGGATTGTATCATATAGTTCTAAAAGCTTTGCAACCGTTGAAGTTGGTGGTGTAACTACAACCAATGCCGATACAGAAAACAAGAGAATAGAACTTCCTCTTTATGGTGGATTAAGTGTGAAGCCTGCTGGACCAATTGTTTTGAATTTGGGTATAGGTTATCTTTTACCAGTTTCAAGGTATGATAGAAGTGGTGCATCTACTAATGATTTAACTCCTGGTGGTGGTTTTGATGGAGAATACAATTTCTTTGATGAACATGCTTACAAAAATCCGTTCTTGAGATTCGCTGGTTCCGCAAAGTTTGCTTCCGATTGGGAAATTGGTATGTCAACTATAGTAACTCTTTGGTCACCAGGTATTCAAACTGCTGGGTATAATGGGCCGGGTTACTACACATCTACAGTTGATAAATTTGGAAAAACTGAATCAAGTCAATTTTTCCACTTTGATTACTTCAACGACTGGGATGGCGGTGGAAACGGTTTTGGAGCTAACTACTTACAGTTCTCAAAGGATAACGTAACTATTCGCGGTCATATTACCGGTGGTACTGGACTCTGGGGACTTTTCGGATTTGCTGATGTGTCATTTGCATTCTAATTTAGTTTAACTTATAAAAAAGGCTGTCCATATGGACAGCCTTTTTTTGTTTTTCTTGAAAAAACAAGCTTTTTGTGTTAATATAAAATAGAGATTTTAGCTGGGGTTATCCATATGAGAGTTTCTGACGTTATCAAGGAATTTCCTGAAGAATTGCAGGGACCTGTTACTGATCTTGTAGAGGTAGTACGTTCTGAACTGGGAATTCCCCGTGAGGAGTTTAATGAATTAAAGGAGATTGTAAAAGAGCTGGCTGTATCTCAGAAAGAGCTTGCTGAGGCACAGAAGAGGTCGGAAGAGAGATTGACTCGTCTTGAGGTTATAGTTGAAGAGCTTGCTGAGGCACAGAAGAGAACAGAGGAGAGAGTAGGTCGTCTTGAGGTTATAGTTGAAGAGCTTGCTGAGGCACAGAAGAGGTCGGAAGAGAGATTGACTCGTCTTGAGATTATAGTTGAAGAGCTTGCTGAGGCACAGAAGAGAACAGAAGAGAGGGTGGAGGCTCTAGCTGAAGCTATGGAGAAAGGATTTCAAAGATTGGAAAATCAAATTTCTGCCCTCGGTAATAGATGGGGAATTCGCAATGAAAATGTTTTCAGAAATACCATTCGAGGACTTTTGACAGATCTCGGTTATACTGTAAGTAAGGGATGTTATGCCGGCAGAGAGATTGATGTAATAATAAGAAATGGCGAACATATTTTACTTGAAATAACATCCAGAATGAATAAGGATGACATAAAAAAACTTAACGAGTCTGCTGATGATTATTTAGATAAACACGGGATTGATCCAAAGCTTATGGTTGCAGCCATTTATATACCGCCGAGTGTATTTAAAGCATTTAGTGAATCTCCTCGTCCCATAGAGATATTTAGTGATGAGGAGGATTAAAATTACGTGGAGAAGGTCTAAAATTTAACAACAAGTAATATTGTGGTAAAAATTACATATTTTTAAATAAAATGATTCTAATAGAAAAGCAATTTTTAAGAGAGGTTTGTTATGAAAAGATTTTTTTTATCTGCTATGGCGTTTTCTCTACTTACTTCATGTATGTATGAGTTTATGGCTGCCCGTTATGTGAAGCCTGATGAAGCAAGGAGGTATAAGCCGAAAGGAGCACTTGTATTTGGAACTATTGATAAGGAAAATGCTACATTTATTTCACTTTTGTTTTTTATGCTGAAAAAATCACAGGATATAACTCTATCTATCAATCAGGATTTTATCCTGTTTGTATTTGATGTCGGAGAAAATACTACAGGACTTAACAGATTCGGGATGCGTTATTATTCCTTTGGCAATGATTTCTGGTATAATAAGGAACTGGATTTTAGCGTTGAACCAGATAAGTTGAATTATCTTGGAAGATTTATATTTTACGAAAAAGATTTGTTAAAACCCCATAGAGTGATATGGACCAATCTTATCGAGGATGATACAAAAAATTTAGCTGATTTCTACCCTGATCTGACAAATATGGAGATTAGACCTGTTGAAATAAAAGAGGGATTGTATCATCTTTATTAAGGACAGTACTATGGTTTTGCTTGAATTTTATTGCTTTAGACTGAAAAGAAGTGGCTAATTTTTCAGTGAATTACTTTGATAAAATATAGCTTTCTTATAGAAATGGAGGGATGTAAAGATGAGGTTAAGATTTGTAGCTTTGATATTTATTTTACTTTTTATTGGAAATCTTTACGGAGAAGAAGATTCTTCTTATGAAAAATTTTTATTTGTTTCTGTTGATACGGGTTATACGATAAAAGGCTTGCTCGATGGTGGAATAGGTGTGGGTGGACAGGTTGAATTTGCCAATTTAAGATATTTAGGAATTAGTGCTAATGTAGGTTATGTTACTTCGTCTGGTTATAACACAAATTTTAATATGATGGCTTTTGGCGGAGCTTTACTTTTTTATCCTGAGGGATATGGACCTTATGGATATTATATAAAAGTTGGTTGTATGTATAACTCTGCAGAGAGAATTTCGGATGGTAATCGCGAGTCTGGAACCTTAATAACTATCCCCATGCAACTTGGTATGAAGTTTGTTTTTGATGATTTGTGGGGCCTGACCTTTGATCCATACCTTGAAGGGGAGATATATATAGGGCTTGGTGGAATATATCCACAGGCAGTTACTGTAAAACAGTCTGTGGGTTTCAGATTTGGTTTTACATTTTAAATCTGGATGGTTATTTTTGCATTGAAAGCTCATTTATAGCTTTTACGCTGCAGAATTCTCCACACATTGAGCAATAATTTTTTCCGGCGATACCGCTTTCTTTTCTCCTTTTTACTGCAAGTTCAGTATCAAAGGAAAGCTCAAACATTTTTTCCCAGTTGAGATCCTTTCTTGCCTGAGACATTTTTTCATCTAAAATTTTAGCCTTTTTCCCGAGTTTCACAATATCAGCAGCATGAGCAGCGATTTTTGAGGCTATAACACCAAGCCTAACATCTTCTGTATCCGGGAGGCAAAGATGCTCTGCTGGAGTAACGTAGCAAAGAAAATCTGCCCCAACAGATGCAGCAAGTGCTCCTCCTATTGCCCCAGCAATGTGATCGTATCCTAAGGCTATGTCAGTAACAAGAGGTCCAAGTATATAAAATGGAGCTTCATCACAGATGGATTTTTCAAGTTTTATATTTTCTACAATCTGGTCGAGCGGAACATGCCCCGGTCCTTCTATCATAACCTGAACATTTGCCTCCCGTGCCACTTTTGCAAGCTTTCCAAGTGTAATTAATTCTTCAATCTGTGCTCTATCATTTGCATCGGATATTGCCCCCGGTCTCATTCCATCTCCCAGACTGATGGTAACATCATATTTATAGCAAATTTCAAGAATTCTGTCAAAGTGTGTGAAAAGCGGGTTCTCTTCTCCGTTTTTCTCCATCCATAGGCAGAGCATCGACCCACCTCTACTCACAACGTCAAGTATTCTTGTCTTTTCTTTAATGTAATTCCAGGAGGTAAGTGTTACACCAGCATGGATGGTGAAAAAATCAACCCCTTCTTTTGCCTGTTGTTCCAGTATCTTAAGAAAATCTTCTATTTTCATTTCTTCGATATTTTTTTTCTTTCTGGAAAGTTCATATCCGACCTGATATATCGGAACTGTGCCCACTGGCAGGGTGGAAACTTCTAAAATTTTTTTTCTCACCTCATTTAGAATTACTCCAAGACTTAAATCCATTACAGTATCTGTACCATATTTTTCGGCTACCTTGAGCTTTTCTATTTCTTTCTTTATATCAATTCTTTCTGGGGAGGTTCCAATATTAGCATTTATTTTTGTTCTGAGACCTTTTCCTACTCCAACTGGCTTAATATCATGCAATTTATTTTTCAGTATTATCACTTTTCCAGTAGATATATTTTCAATAAGAGTAGGCAACTCTACATCTTCCTGCTCGCTTATAAATCTCATTTCCTCTGTAATTATTCCTTTTTTTGCTGCTTCAAGTTGAGTCATTTTTTCTTCCTTTAAAATTTAAATATAACAAAAAAAATGGAATCTGGCAAGAACTATAAAGTTACAGGTGGCTGAAAATAATCCATTATTTATATGTGTATACTTAAAGGAAATGTATTAAAGGTCCATTCCCATTGCCAATCCTGTAATTTGCCGAATTTTTTATTATTTTAGCAAGATACCATATTGATTTTTTTACAGATTTTTTTATTGAATATCCTTTTGCAAGATTTCCAGCAATTGCACTTGAAAGTGTACAGCCGGTACCATGAAGATTTTTTGAATTTATTCTTTTATGTTTGAATTTATACAGTTTAATTCTGGAGTTTTCTTTTAACATTAGAATATCTGTGATTATCTTTTTATCTTCATTTATATGGCCCCCTTTTATTAAAATGGCTTTAAGATTTGTAAATTCATTAAGTATATTTTCTGCCATTTTTAAAGGATTGTCAATTTCAATTTTGCATAAGCTTTTTAGTTCAAGGAAGTTTGGAGTCATTATTGTGGTGTAGGGTAATATCTTTTCTTTTACCAATTCAATATCACATTGATCCATAAGGAGAAATCCATTCTTGGAATATATTACAGGGTCGAAAACTATAATTTTACCAGAAAAAAAGGTTGATATTATATTTATTATTTCTTTATTTCCAGTCATACCAATTTTGATTACATTTACTTCAATGTCTTCAAATATTTTTTCCAGCTGTTTTTTTATTAAGTAACCTGATGGATAAAATTTTTCATACACACCGGTGGTATTCTGAACAGTATAAGAAGTAACTATATCAAGAGCATAAACTTTTAAAGCAGAAAGTGTTTTTATGTCTGCCTCGATTCCAGCACCACCTGATGGGTCTGACCCTGCAATTATCAAAACTAATGGTAATTTTTTTTTCTTCATAGTCTAATTATTGATTAATTCTGAATCTGGACCAATGTTTAACTCAATGCTGTTGTCCATAATGTAGGAATTATCTCCGATAAGTGACCTTTCAAGAATTGCATTTTCAATAGTTGTCTCAACACCTAAAATAGAATTTCTTATGATGGAATTTCTTATAATTGCTCCCTCCGAAATAGAGACATTTGGTCCAATTATTGAATTTTTAATTTCGCAGTTTTTACCAATAAAAACTGGTGGGATGATTATATTCCCCTTTAAGTCATAATACAGGTCCATTTTTTTTAGTAGAACCTCGTTGGTTTTCAAAAGTGATTCTTTTTCTCCACAATCATACCATTCATCAACATGAAATATCTTAAATTTTTCACCATTTTTTAACATATAAAGCATTGCATCAGTAAGCTGGTATTCCCCTTTTGTTTTTATATTATTGTCAATGAGATATTCTATAGCATTAAATAGATTTTCACTGCTTGGAAAATAGTAAATACCTGCAATTGCAAGATTTGAAAGAGCTGTTTCTGGTTTTTCAACCATATTTTTTACATACCCATTTTTATCAGCAATGACGACCCCAAACTTTCTGGGGTCGTCTGGATGCATTACCCCTATTTGATTTTCTTTCTGTAAAATGATATTTTCTATGGTGGTTTTGAATATTAAATCCCCAAGAACTATCAAAACAGCTTCGTTTTTACTAAATTCTATTTTCGATTGGTGTATTGCATGTCCGAGGCCACTAAAATGAGATTGTTTTACAAATTTCATTGGGAAAGTGTATTTATCAAGTAAATAACTTTTTATCTGCTCACCAAGGTGCCCTATGATGAAGATAATTTCGCTGAAATCGATTTTTAAAATTTGTTCAAGAATATAGTCAATTATTGGTCTTCCGGCTACTCTAATAAGAGGTTTTGGTAAAACATAAGTGTGAGGTCTTAATCTTGTGCCTTTGCCAGCCACAGGGATTATAACCTTCATATTATCTCCCGATATATTTTTGATTCTAATAAATGCCAAACGAAAATTCCAGAAAAAATTGCTGAGAAGATTATAGATTAATTTTTTAGTTTTGTAAAAAAACTTGAGAAAATTATAAATCCTGGTTGAGGAATTCTTAAATCAGTAATTATAGAGACAGATACCGTATAGCAATACCAGAAGCCCCTCCTCTCTTGATATTCTCTATGTCCTATAAACAAATAGAAAAAAAGTTCAATTTAAGAAAGAATTACTTTTGTCTGTTGACAAAAGAAAGATTTTTTATTAACATAAATATAAAGATTGGTATAATAAGAGCGGAAAAGTGATTTAACTGGTAGGTATTGATGGTGACTTATAACATTACGAAATTTTTTTAAAAAATTTCCGTTCCTTAATTGTGGATAAATTGCTTTTTTAAAATTGAATGTTTTTTTATAATTTTATCCGAAGAATAATAAGGGTATGTATGGCAAAATAGGAAATTATAAGTATTTCAATGGGGACGGAAAGATTTAAAGAAAATAGTAAGATAGGAGGGTTGAGATGACACATTTAGATTTTGTCTGTAAAATGAGGGTAGAAGAAGAAAAAGCAATTAAGTTTGAATGGAATGGCAAAACATATTATTTTTGTTCACAGGAATGCAAAGAAGCATTTGAGCAGAATCCAGAGAGATATGTTGAGAAATAATATTTTTGGGCATTTCGGTGAATAAAAGATTGGTGGCTGAGTGGGAAAAACAGGATGGTATATTAATTGCTTGGCCCTCAGAAAAGACTGATTGGCGGGATATTATTTCTGAGGTGGAAGAAACCTACTTACAGCTTGTTAAAACCATCAGTGACTATGAAAAAGTTTTAATCCTTACAGAAGAGGAAGAAAGGCTAAATCTCCTTTTGAAGGATAGAAATGCAAATCTTAGAAATATTTCTTTTTTTAATGTTGGTTATAATGATACATGGGCAAGGGATTTTGGCCCAATAACTTTGAAAAAGGATGATGGATTTGAAATTCTGGATTTTAATTTCAATGGCTGGGGGTTGAAATTTCCAGCTAATCTTGATAATCAGATTACTAAAAGACTTTTTCAGATGAATCTTTTTAAGAACGCCACACTTAAAACTTTAAATTTTGTACTTGAAGGTGGTTCAATAGAAACCAATGGCAACGGGATATTGCTTACCACTGAAAATTGTCTTCTTTCTGCAAATAGAAACCCTGATTTTAAAAAAGAAGATATTGAGAACAGATTGCAAAAATACCTGAATGTTAAAGAAATTATATGGATCAAGCATGGTTATCTTGTGGGGGATGATACAGATTCTCATATTGATACCCTCATAAGATTTGCAGGAGAAAAAACAATTTTATACGTCTTACCTCCAAAGGATAAAAATGATGTGCACTATGAAGAAATGAAAAAAATGGAAGATGAAGTATTGGGATTGAAATGCAGATTTAATATAAAACCTCTGCCTTTTGCACCTGCTATATTTGATGAAAAAGGCAATAGATTGCCAGCTACATATGCAAACTTTCTCATCATTAATGATGCAGTGATACTTCCTGTGTACAACGAGAGAGAATCTGATACACTTGCGATTGAAGTGATGAAAGAAACCTTTCCTGACAGGGAGATCATTACCATTGATTCTACGAGTCTTATAAGACAACATGGTTCCATACATTGCATTACAATGCAATTTCCAGAAGGGGTTTTAAATATTTAAGATAATTTTCTTTTATATTTTCAATGGAATATTTTTCCACTTTTTTTAAGGCTTTGTTTCTTAATTCTTTCATATAAGTAGGGTTTTCAAGACAGAACGATATTTTTTCTGCAATGTCGTAAGGATTAAAAGGATTGCAATAGATGGCAGAGTCTTCATAAACTTCCCTAAAGACCTCAATATTTGAAAGAAGTACAGGGCAAAAATTTGCCATTGCTTCAAGAGGTGGTAATCCAAAACCTTCGTAAAAAGATGGAAGGACAAGAAGTCTTGCATTTTTATAAAGAGAGATAAGTTCATTATCTGATAACATTCCAGTAAAAACCACTCTTGGAGATATTTTCTTTTCTTTAGTCAAAGTCTCTATGTCTAAATTTCCAGAAATGAATTTTTCTTTTTTCCCAACAATCACAAGGTGTAAAAAATTGAATTTTTTCTGGATAAGACTGAAGGCTGAAAGCAAACCTTCAATGTTTTTGTGTCTTTTCACATTCCCAACATAAAGGATAAATTCATCTGGAAACCTTGAAAGATTGATTTCTGCTTTTCCTGAGGAAAAATCCTTTTGAAGAGCTTCATAAACCACTTTTATCTTTGTAGCGTCTTTTTCGCTTAGATTGAGCCTTTTTATCAACTCCTTTTTAGTAAATTCTGAAACAGTAAAAATTAAATTAGATTTTTTTATAGCCTGTGTATATAAAAATCTGGCATATTTTTTTTTTATAGGTGAAAGATCGCTATATTCTGTAAGATGACATACATCATGAATGGTAGTAATTCTGTAATTTGCCCGAATATTAAAAACAGGTACGTTAAAATGGGGTGTCCAGAAAATATATGTATTTTTTATTTTATTTTTGAGTTCAATTTGTTCAAAGGGGGAGTAAACTTTGCTTTTCATCGGAATTATTTTAAATTCTTTGTCTTTAAAATCATTTTCATAAGCAAGTAATTCCACTTCAAAGTAGTCAGGCAGAAATGAAAGCAAGAATTTTATGTATCTTCCTATGCCAGAATAGTTATACATTCTGGCATCTAATATCAATTTCATTAATACCTCTAAAAATTAGTGATGGAATAATCTTATTCCAGTAAAACACATTACCATACCATATTCATTGCAAGCCTGTATTACAATATCATCTCTTTTTGAACCACCGGGTTGAGCTACATACTTTACACCACTTTTGTAAGCTCTATCTATGTTGTCTCTAAAAGGGAAAAATGCGTCTGAACCAAGTGCCGCTTCGTTAAATTTTGAAATCCATTCCTCCTTTTCTTCCTTTGAAAGCCTTTCTGGAATAATCTTAAAAATGTCCTTCCATTCCCTCATTTCAGCTTCAGTAATGTCGTCTCGTAAAAACTGGTCGATGGCATTTGCCTTTTCCGGTCTTCCCACATTTTCTTTGAATTCAAGGGATAAAATCTTTGGATGCTGTCTTAAGAACCAGAAATCTGCCTTTGAAGCAGCAAGCCTTGTACAATGTATTCTTGATTGCTGACCGGCGCCGCACCCTATTACCTGACCATCATATGCAAGACAAACTGAATTTGACTGGGTATATTTCAGGGTAATGAGAGCAACAAGTAAGTCTCTGATTGCATTATCTGGCAATTGCTTATTCTGGGTTACAATATTGGAAAGCAAATCTTTTGTTATCTTCACATCGTTTCTCTTTTGTTCAAAAGTAATGCCAAAAACCTCTCTTGTTTCAATTTCTTCGGGTACATAGCCTTCATCAATTTTTACTATATTGTATCTTCCATTTTGTTTGGTCTTTAAAATCTCGAGAGCCTCTTTCGTATAATCTGGGGCTATAATTCCATCAGAAACCTCTCTTTTTATAAGTAAAGCCAATGATTCATCAACCTTGTCAGATATTGCTATCCAGTCCCCAAATGATGACATTCTATCTGTTCCTCTTGCTCTTGCGTAGGCTATTGCTACAGGGGATAATTCGAGGTCATCAACAAAGCAGGCTTTTTTTAACTCTTCAGACATATTTAATGAAATTGCTGCACCACTTGGACTTACATGTTTAAATGAAGCAGCTGCAGGCAACTTGAACGCTTCTTTAAGCTCTCTGACAAGCTGCCATGAATTAAAGGCATCAAGAAAATTTATATAGCCCGGATTTCCATTTAAAACTTCAAAAGGAAGCTCTTCTTTTTTCATGTAAAGTCTTGCCGGTTTCTGGTGTGGATTACAACCATATTTTAAAATATATTCCTTCATACGTTACTCCTATTGTTTTTTGAAAAGTGTATTTTTTGTATTTTTATTATATATTGAAAGTAGATTTTTTAGTTTTTCCCCTTCTTTTCCATAGAAAAAGGATGAAAATCTGTATCTTTCTATTGACTTTGCAAACTCTTCTTCTATTTCGTTTACAGGTTCTCCAAAGGTCTTTTTCCAGCTTTCTTTTGAGTAGTTCATTCTGGCAAATTTGATTATTTTATCTTTTCCATATTTTTTCACTAGAAATTCGGTTAATTCCTTTGCCTCTGGAATTATTACCACCCTTGAGAAAAAGGTTTCGAGTTCATTCAAATTAAAATATCTATAAGGTCTCTCAAATAATTCCTGAATTGATACAAACAGGGTCTCTGATAGTAAAAAATTGACTGTAAATTTATAAAGCTCTGAAATTTCGGCTTTTGATAATTTTTTTTCTAAAATAAAACTATCAAGCTCTTCGACCCTGAAAAATTTTTTTCCCTCATTCTGAAAATATCTATCTGAAAAGTTTAACCATTCATTTTCTATTAATCCGTATTTCAAGGCAAGATTTTTTAAGTCGTCATAGTAAAAATCTCTTATTTGAAAAAATAACAGATATGGATTTGAGTATTTTATTTCTTTTGGTGATTTAAGTTTTTTTGATTTATCCGGATAGGAAGAAAGTATTTGTTTAATCATATGCAATATTTGCTGTTCATCTTCGTTTTTTTCAAGAATTATTGAAATTAAATGGGAAGAAAAATTTTTTACCTTGATGATTTTTTTTTCTTTAGTTTCTAAGATGTTATAATTGAATTCGACCTTTGAGCAGGAAAAAAATATACAAAGGGAAAAAAGCAATGCAATAACTTTTCTCATCTTAATTACCTGTAAGGTCAAAAACCTGCTAAGTCTTCTTCCAAAATTAAAGGGGATTCGTCTTCGTATCTTCTTTTGACTCTAAGGAAAGTTTCTGAATTTTTAACCAGTAAATTTACAAGTTCTGGATCAAACTGCTTCCCACTTTCTTCCATTACGAATTCCATGACCTTATCAATAGGCCATGCCTTTTTGTATACTCTATCACTTGATAAAGAATCGAAAACATCGGCTAATGCTACAATTTTTCCATAAATGTGAATTTCGTTGCCTTTAAGGCCATTCGGGTAACCACTACCGTCATATTTTTCATGGTGCTGAAGGGCGATGATTGCAGCTGAAATGAAGAGATCTTTTTTACTTTTATTAAGCATTTCGTATCCTATGATGGTATGTTTTTTGATAAGTTCAAATTCTTCGGGTGTGAGTTTTGATGGTTTATTTAGTATTTCATCTGGGATACCAAGCTTTCCAATATCATGCATTGGAGAGGCGAGAGTTATGAGTCTTACATCTTTTTCTGAGAGCCCCAGCAGATCAGCGAGAATCTTCGAGAATTGTGAGACTCGAAGAATATGGTTACCTGTTTCCTTTGATCGTGCCTCTGCAATTTCACATAATCTCAATATAACCTCTCTTTGAGTTACTTCAAGTTCTTTTGTAAGAAATGAAAGTTCTTCGTGCGATTTTTTTATGTATATTTTGTCGAGTTCAAGTTGACGTACATATATTTTAAGGTTATTGTGAATCTTGTATAATCTTTTTTTGAGTAAATTAAGTAAAAAGAAAATGAAAACAAAAATTCCCCAGTGGGTTGTAAATCCAACCCTTGGCAAAATTTTCATGTTTTGCATTAAATCAAAAATGGCAAAAAGTATTATTGCAAGTATCCCATAGAAAATCATAAGAGCTTCTTTGCTTTTTCTTAAAAATACAAGGTAAAAAATGTTAATGATGCCTACTATCAGAGTAACTAAAAGAATATAGTTAAACAGGGGGAGGCTTTTCAGCAGAATATTATGGTCAAAAATGCTAAGAATTGGGGTAATAAGCCCAAAAGAAAGATTTAAAATTGATACCGACAAAGCAATTTTGGTAAAGATGTTGCTTTCTTCAGATTTATTAAACAAATATACGAAATAACAGATACTTGAGGGCAGAAGATATAGAGTAATAAGTTCGAGATATCCCCAGAAGAAAAAATTATTTCCAAAAATGAAGGATTTAATCTGGTTTCTACAGAAAGTTGTCACTCCTAAGAGGATACTAAAAATTCCGATTGAGATGAAATATTTTATTTGACTTTCAGTAGAAAATCCTATAAAAATTACAGATATTCCTAAGAGAATGGTTAGTACAGCAAAGATGTTTTTATCAATATCACTCCTTATAATGTTTAAAATTAACTCTGATTTTTCTCCATATAAAATTGGATAGCTGAAGCCTATATTCTGAAAATCAGAAAAGACTTTAATATAAAGGGTTTTGCCTGTAGCATTTGCTGGGAGGTCTATAAGATGTTTTCCAAAAGAGGAGAGATTTATATGTTTGCTGCCGTATTCATAAATCTTGTTGGTTTCGAGATATAATTCAACATACTGATCAAAGTGGAAAGTATTTATCGCTAAATTACTTATATTTATTTCTGGAAGGGTAGTTTTGAAGAAGATAACCATTCCACCTTTTGAATTGTTTTCAAAGAAGGTTTTTCGGGAAATTTTCCACTCTGCTTCATTAAATTTTTCAGGGGAAAGATCCCCAAAATGAATCTCCCAGTTTGATAGAACCAGAACTTTTGCCTTCAGAAAAGAAAAAGAAAAACAAAGAAAAATGGAAATATATAGAATTTTCATAATAATTATCCTTTACTTAAAAAATAGAAGATAAGGTTGTAAAGTTTTCAACCCGTTTTATGTCCTACCTAAATTGAGCTATTTTTTTAAAAAAGTAACAAATATAGACACGAAACTGCAAAACCCCCTAGTATTGCCGTCTGGTGTCTATCTCCATATTTTATGAATAAATAAGATAAATTTTGCACAATTTAGTTTTTATCAGAAAACTCAACAACAATCTTTTCAAAGTCAATTAGTTGCATGAAAAGTTTATCAATTGTGCTTAAGAGAGCCACCCTGTTGTTCTTTAATTTTTCATTTTCATCCATTACAAGTACCCTGTCAAAGAAGTTGTCCACCGTATCTTTGAAACCTGCAAGAATAAGGGCACATTTTTCGTAGTTTTTTTCGTTAAAATTTTTGTTAAACTCATTATAGTTATCTTTATAAAGTTTGTAAAGTTTTTTTTCAGCTTCTTCAGTCAAAAGTTTTTCATCAAGTTCAATCACCTTTTCGTTGCGTATAATATTTTTTATTCTTTTGAAGGTAAGGGCAAGTTTTATAAAACCCTCGGTTTGTCTCAAAGAATGTATGGCTTTAATCCTTAAAAATGCATCATATATATCAGAAACAACTGTTATTCCAGCCTCAATTTCATCAAACTCAAAACCATATTCTTTAAGCACAGTTTTTGTCCTTGTGGTAATAAAATTCCTTATTTTTTCTTCAAATTCTTCTTTTGTAATGGATAGATATTTTTCATATATTTGAAATGACTCATTCATTAATCTAATAATATCGAGATTTAAATTGCATTCAATAAGTATTCTGATAACTCCAAGTATTTGCCTTCTTAAGCCATAGGGGTCTTTCGATCCAGAAACAAAATTACCTCTTGAGTATAATGCAAAGAGATTATCAATTTTGTCTGCAAGAGAAACTAGGATACCTTCTTTACAAGAAGGTAAGGAATCTCCACTAAATCTGGGCTGGTAGTGTTCTTTTATGCTTTTTGCTACATTCTCCTTTTCCCCTGAATGGAGCGCATAGTAATAGCCTATAACTCCCTGTAGATCTGGAAACTCATAAACCATATTTGTAACAAGATCACACTTTGATAAAGTAGCAACGCACAATGCATCTCTTAATACATCATTCCAGCCAAAAAAGTTTGCAATCTTTTCAGTCAGGTATTTTATTCTCTCTACTTTGTCTTTCATATTACCAAGCCCTTTGATGAAAAGAACATCTTCAAGTTTTGAAAGATAAGATTCAAGCTTTTGCTTCCTATCTTCATCAAAGAAGAATTTACCATCTGAAAATCTTGCCCTTATTACCCTCTCATTACCTTTAACAATTTCGTGGTTTTCGAGTGTGTTAAGAACAACAAGAAGTTTATTTATCAACTTACCATTTTCATTTTCTAACGGAATATACTTCTGGTGTTCAATCATTTCTGAAATCAGAACCTCTTTTGGCAGGTTCAAAAAATCCTTTTCAAATTCACCTATTGCTACAACAGGAAACTCTGTAAGGTTTACCAGTGTATCAAGAAGAGCGTCGCTAATTATGGGTTTTGCTTTAAGTTCTTTTGCTTTTAATTCTATCTGATTGAGTATAACTTTTTTTCTTTCATTCTGATCAACTACAACATAAGCCTCAAGTAGCTTTTTTTCATACTCACCCGCATTATCTATTCTTACTGGAGAGCTTGAAAGAATTCTATGCCCTATAGTAAAATCTGTTGTTGATATATTTTCAAGCGAAAATTTTAGTTTTTCTTGACCATAAACTACCGTAAGCCATCTGATAGGTCTAACGAAAGAAATATTGCTTTCCCCCCATTTCATTATCTTTGGGAAAGAAAGAGAAAATATTGATTCTTTAAGAAAATCGGGAAGAACCTCACTTAAGTTTTTTCCACCAGTTTTTACTTTTAGATAAACATAGTCATTTCCTTTGATAACTTCTTTTTCAGTGGCATTATTTGAGGATAAAAAACCCAGTAGTGCCTTTGTGGGCTTGCCATTTTCGTCGAATGCTGATTTAATAGAGGGCCCTTTTTTCTCGACGATTTTTTCTTTTGTTTTTTCTGAAAGATTTTCTAAAATAAGAGACAACCGTCTTGGAGTCCCCATTATCTTTAGATTTGAATAGTCAAAGCCGTAAGATTGTAGTTTTTCTGTGGATATGCTTTTAAGATTCTCAAGCGTTTGTGAAAGTATTTCGTGTGGTATCTCTTCCACTCCAATCTCAACAAGCAATGTTTTTCCCATTTAATTCCCCGTTTATTTAGTATAAGAATATACAATTGACATATTTCTGTCAATGGTTTATCAAGTTAACCTAAATTGTGTAATAATTTTTTATTTGTTTACAGGATATAGAGATGTCCTCAAGAGAGGCTTTGCCTCTCTTGAGGACATCTCTATTA
>FWPU01005555.1_pt1 | contig 25735 bp, 23 predicted proteins | sample 2228361 | NCBI WGS metagenome assembly FWPU01 (sample SAMEA103939777, study PRJEB20133) | metagenome | reverse complement strand
TGCGGCGATGACCCATCTGATGGTGAGGCGCTTGGGACGTGCGAGCACTACTAGCCCGTGACAGAATTTTTAGACACGCTCTTAGATGCCGACGTGCGAGATGCCGGGCTTGTAGGTGTCGCGGAAGAACACGAGGTCGCCGGATTTCAGCGCGCTTTGGGCAATCGGTTCGCCGCGCTTGAACAGAGCCGCTGCCGAGTGCGGCAGGTGAAATCCCAACTGCTGCGCGACGCGCATCACCAAGCCGGAGCAATCAATCCCCCGTGAGGTGGAACCCCCAAAAACATACGGCACACCCAAATACGACCGCGCGCCTTTGATGAGCGGATGCAGCGCAACGATGTCCTTGTCCAGCGGGAGTTGAGCGAGTTCGTCTGCCAGTTCTCTCACCACATCCAACGCCGCCGTGATGTCGCTGTCCGCCTGCGCCAGAGCCGCTTTCGATTCTTGTAACTCTTTCTCCAATCGTTCGATGAGGGCTTTCGTTTCGGCGTCAACGTCTGCGGGCTTTTTCGCCGCCTCCAGATTCTTCCGCGCCCGTTCAACGTCGTCCTTCGCCCGCTGTAAAGCGTCCGCTGCTTCGCGCACGTCTTCCCAGGCGATAATGCCCGCGTCGAAAAGTTCGACCATCAGGTCATACTCATTCTGTCGCTGCGCGGCGCGCGCCTCAGCGTCCTTCAATTCTTTCGCGGCTTGCTCCACACCGCTCTCAGTTTTCGTGGGCGAAGCGGGCGGTTGATTATCTTCTGCGACGCTCGCTCGCAGAAGGAAAACGCAGGTCAGTAATACAATCGAGGCACAACGAAACAGCATTGACTTCAACTCCACTCCTCACACCGTCATCAATCTTCAACGCGCACAACGTCTCCCTCGCGGAGCGTTGACCAACCCTCCACGATGACTTGCTCCCCGGACGTCAGCCCTTCGATGACTTCATAACGGCTGCCGTCCGTCCAACCTAATGCGACCTCCCGCACGCGGACGACCCCTGACGATTCCACGACAAACACAGTGGCGGTTTGACCGTCTTGATGAACGGCTTCCACGGGAACGGTCAGGACGTTATCCTTGTGCCCCAACGACAGCGCGCACGTCACCATCTCACCCAACTTCACCGGCACGTCCTGCGTCGGGATGAGAATTTCAGCGACTGAAATTCCTACCACTGAAGGGTCAGACATCGTAATTTGCTCCACCGTTCCGACGATTTCTTTTTCCTGTCCATCGGTCAGCGGCACGACGACGGGCACCGTCATTTTCGGCTTGACGAACGCAATCGCTGCCGGCGGCAGAGTCAGCCGAATGCGCATCGCGTCCAGCGCCGAGACGAACACGAGCGGCGTGCCCGCCGTGATGGCATCGCCGACTTTGACCGCCACCTGCGTCACTATCCCATCGCACGGCGCATGAACGTCCGCTGCGCCGACGAGCGCGGCTTTGTTGGTGAACAACTCAGAAGCCTCCATCACCTGCCGCATCGCCAGTTGCCACTGCTGTTCCAACTCAGCGACGCGCTGCTGCGCGGTCTCGTGCGCGGCGCGCAACTCCTTCGCCCGGGCGGCGGCGGCGGCGCGTTCCTGCATCTGTTTGACAAGGGCTTGCACCTCAGCAATTTCTTGTGTGTTGTGTAGGGCGTATGGCGGGTTTCGGCTTTCGGGTTGCGGGTTGCGGAGTTCGGAGTTCGCCTTTAGTTGATTGAGGCGGTTTTGCGCGGCAGCTAGAGCGGTTTCGGCTTGGTTCAATCGCGCGCGCTGCCGCTGTAATTCCTCGTTGGCTTGCTCCAATTTTTCCTGCGCCGCAGTCAGAGCCTCCTGTTTGCTTTCAAAGAATCGGCGCGAGACAGCGCCGGCTTTATACAACTTATCGGCGCGCTGGAATTCTTTGTCGGCAGTCGCCCAATCGTTGGCGGCGCGTGTTTGAACAGGTTCGCTTTGCTCGACGGCAGCGCGGGCGGCGGTCACCTGCATTTCCGCATTGCGCACAGCGGTTTGCGCGGCACTCAACTCTCCATCTGATTGCGGCGCGGATGGGGGGAGCGATGCCACCACCGGCGGAGGAGTGGGCGGACGCTCGCGCAACTTGCGCACGGCGGCTTCGGCGACAGCGATACCCTCCTGCGCGGCGGTGATGTCTTGCTGCGCGGTTTGGAGTTGCTCAGTCGCTTTTTCCAAATCTTCCAATGCCTCAGCGCGCTGCTTCTCAACGACCAGCTGCTGCGCCTGCGCTTTGAGGAGAAGCGATTTCGTGAACTTCACGTCGGCTTGCAGGGGGGAGCGATCCAACTGCACCACGACGTCGCCGCTCGTCACGGTCTTGCCCGGTTGCGTCAGCACCTTCGCCACGCGCCCGTTGACCTGCGGAACCGCCGTCTCAACGGAGGCAGGCTCCAAAGTGCCTTTCAATATCAACTTGCCTTCTATGCTGCCCGGCGCGACTCTTTCCACTTTCACCGTCGGCAGCGCGGGCGCGGACGGCTTTAGCACCCATCGCCCCGGCATCTTCGGCGGAATCCGACGCACCGCACTTTCGCGGGTTTTGACTACCACCACGCCAACAGCAAACACCCAAAATAAAAACCACGCTGCTACCAGCAGCCATCGCGTTCGTTGCAAAACGACAGTCACCATCCCCTTTTCCAAGGTTGCTAAGGTTCGTTCCCAGCCAACCTCAGCCAACCCCAGACAACTCCCTCTACTTTTACTCGCCTTGTTCAAGGCATCAGACGATGACGTCGCGCACCACGTTCCCCGCCACGTTCATCAGGCGGAAATCGCGTCCGTTGTAGCGATACATCAGTTGCGTGTGGTCAATCCCCAGCAGGTGTAAAATCGTCGCGTGCAGGTCGTTGACGCTGACGCGATTGACGGCGGCTTTGTGTCCGATGTCATCGGTTGCGCCGTAGAGCGTTCTGCCCTTGATGCCGCCCCCTCCGCCAACCATGAAGCGCACGCATCGGGGATTGTCCATAAGAAACCTGAACCAGTTCTGCGCGTAGCCCTTGGGGAAGCCTATGCGGAAGGAATCTGGCAGCGATACCCCACGTTGCGCACGGTTTGAATGAGGTCGCGGTGGGTGTAACCCAACTTGGCGCGGAGGTTGCGAATGTGAACGTCCACCGTGCGCACGCCGCCGAGGTAGTCCTGTCCCCAGACTTCTTTCAGCAGCGCGGCGCGCGAGAAGGCGCGTCCGGGGTGCGTGAGGAAAAAGCGGAGAAGTTCAAACTCTTTGTAAGTCAATAGAATGGGGCATCCACCGATGGTGACGTGGTAGTTGTCGAAATCCACGTGGAGGTCGCCGACCGTGATGGCATTTGTCGTTTCGTTTGATTGCAGCCGCGTCAGCAGACGCCGCAGTCGCGCCCGCGCTTCGGCGTCGGCAAACGGCACGCAGAGAAAGTCATCAATGGGCGAAGCAGCGTCCATCTCGTCGGCGCGTTCCGTCGGCACGAGCGCGACGATGAGCGGAGTCCTGCCCTTGCCCTTGACTTTCAGTTGGCGGTGCAATCCTGACGTGCCGTTACTGGACGGCGCGAGGTCAACGAAAACGACCTGCGCCGCGTCGTCAAAATCTTCCTCTGCGTCAGACAAACTGCGAGCGCGCACGACGCCGCCCTCCGCCGAGAGGAGGTCGGTCAACTTTGCCTTGAGTTGTTCGTTGTCGCTCAAAACGATGGCGCGAAACATCGGTGCTTTCCAGCATAGCGTCGGACGATTTCGGCACATTTTCAGCCGCGTTAAGTGTTGTTTGCGGGAATGTTACAGAAATGTGAAGCGGGGTGGACGGAAATGCAGCGTCCCTGTCGAAAGAAGACAAACAAAGGGGGAAGAAAATGCTCACACCTCAACTCGCGCCCTACGGTGCTTGGAAGTCGCCCATCACGTCCGACCTTATCGTGTCGGAGATAATTGGACTGTCGCAGATTGCGCTGGACGGAGAGGATGTTTACTGGATTGAAATGCGTCCATCGGAGGGAGGAAGAAACGTCATCGTGCGGCGAACGCCGGACGGACAAACGACGGACGTGACACCGCCGCCGTTCAACGCTCGCACCCGCGTCCACGAATACGGCGGTGGCGCAATGGTCGTCGCGGATGGCGTGGTTTTCTTTTCCAACTTCGCCGACCAGCGGGTCTATCGCCAAGCCCCGAACTCCGAACCGCCCCCCATCACGCCTGCCGGTGATTTGCGTTACGCGGACGGCGTGATTGATAGAAAACGCAATCGCATGATTTGCGTGCGCGAAGACCACACGGTTGCCGGGCGCGAGGCGGTCAATACGTTGGTCAGCGTCGCGCTGGACGGCGACGATACGGGCGGACAGGGGCTCGTCTCCGGCAACGATTTTTACTCGTCGCCGAAAATCAGCCCCGACGGAACTCGCCTCGCCTGGTTGACGTGGAACCATCCCAACATGCCGTGGGACGGAACGGAACTGTGGGTCGCCGAATTGAAAGACGACGGCTCGCTGGGGCAAACCGTCAAAGTCGCAGGCGGATTAGAGGAATCCATCTTTCAGCCCGAATGGTCGCCCGAGGGTGATTTGTATTTTGTGTCCGACCGCACGGGTTGGTGGAATCTCTACCGCTGGCATGGTGAAGAAATCGAGCCGCTCTGCCCAATGCCCGCCGAGTTCGGACGCCCGCAGTGGGGCTTTGCCATGTCCACCTACGCGTTCGCGTCGGCGACGCGCCTCATCTGTGCGTTCAACGAAAATGGAACGTGGAAACTGGCAAGCCTCGACGTGACGACGCAACGGTTGGCGTTGATGGAGACACCTTACACTGCCATCAGCGACGTGCGTGTGATGGGGGGGCGTGTCGCGTTCATCGGCGGTTCGCCGACGGAGCCGACTTCTATCGTTCAACTTGACCTCACGACCTCCAAAATCGAAATTCTGCGGCGTGCCAGCAACATCGGCGTTGATGAAGGCTATCTGTCCATCCCGCAAGCGGTTGAGTTTCCGACGGAAAACGGGTTGACGGCGCACGCTTTTTTCTATCCGCCAAAGAATTGTGATTACATCGCGCCCGCTGATGAAAAGCCGCCGCTCATCGTCATCAGTCACGGTGGACCGACGAGCGCGACGACGACAGCGCTGAACCTTTCGATTCAGTACTGGACGAGTCGCGGCTTCGGCGTGCTGGATGTGAATTACGGCGGCAGCACGGGTTATGGTCGGGAGTATCGGCAGCGACTTAATGGGCAGTGGGGCATCGTGGACGTGGACGACTGCGTGAACGGGGCGCGCTATCTCGTGGAGCGCGACGCAGTGGACGGCAACCGTCTCATCATTCGCGGCGGCAGCGCGGGCGGCTACACGACGCTCGCTGCGCTGACTTTCCGCGACGTCTTCAAAGCGGGCGCAAGTTACTTCGGCGTCAGCGATTTGGAGGCGTTGGCAAAGGAAACGCACAAGTTTGAATCGCGCTATCTGGACAACCTGATTGGTCCCTATCCCGCACGGCGCGACCTCTACCTCGAGCGTTCGCCCATTCACTTTACGGAGCGGTTGTCCTGTCCGTTGATTCTGTTTCAGGGGCTTGAAGACAAAGTCGTTCCGCCCAACCAAGCGGAGAGGATGTTCGACGCCGCCCGCGCCAAGGGGCTGCCCGTTGCCTACGTGCCGTTTGAAGGCGAGCAGCACGGCTTCCGCCGCGCCGAAAACATCAAGCGCGCGCTGGACGGGGAACTTTACTTCTATGCGAAGATATTCGGGTTTGACCTGGCGGAGGTAGTGGAGCCGGTGCGGATTGAGAACCTGTCTCCGCCCGCTTAACGTTCCCCCAATTCATTTCTCTCATTTCCTCATCAAGCACCGCTGCCCGTGACACAGCGCCAACGCCAGCGCGTCTGCCACGTCGGGGGGACGGGGGGGGCTTTTCAGATGCAGCTGCTGCTGCACCACACGCTGAATCTGGGCTTTGCTGGCGTGTCCGCTGCCGGTGAGAGCGCGCTTAATCTCCGTTGCCGTGTAACTGCTCACTTTCAAATCTGCCCGCGCTGCCGCGAGGTAAATCGCCCCCCGCGCGTGCGCCATCAGAATCGCAGTGCGGGGATGACGGTAGGTTGAGTAGAGTTCCTCCACAATCACGATGGAAGGTTGATGCTCCGCCAACACTTCGCAGATGCCCTCAAAGATAGCCTCTACTCGTTTCTCCAGCGGCAGACTCGCCGAGCAACGCACGACGCCTCCCTCCACCAACCTCACCCCACGCGGCGTCGCGTCAATCACGCCGTAACCCGTCACCCGCAAGCCGGGGTCAATGCCAATGATGCGCAAGCCGGAACTGCTCTTTGCAGAGGTCATGGTGGTGTGTTATCATAGCACAAAAAGTGAACAGTGAACAGTGAGCAGTCAGCGGTTGGCTAAGAGCCTATCCGAAAAGTGTAGCGCAGGCATCCTGCCTGCCCGCCGACAGGATGTCGGCGCTACTTTTCGGATAGGCTCTAAAGTGGGCTGAGTTGGCTCAGGTTGGCTGATAGCACCCCCCAGCAAACTGCTCACCGCTCACTGCTCACTGCTCACTTATGACTCAAACATTCTCCGCTCTTCTCATTAATCTCGTCTTCGCCGTCGTCGGCTGGGGGGCGGGCAGTATGAGTCTCGGCGGCGCGGCGTGCGGCGCGGCGTTGGGGTTCGTCGTGTATGTCTGCCTTGACTGGAAGGGCTACGTCATCCTCGCGACGTTTGTGATATTAGGTTCGGCGATGACGCGCTTTGGCTATCAGCGCAAGCTGGAACTCGGCGGGGCGCAGGCGGGGGGCGGCAAGCGCGGCGCGGCGCACGCCCTCGCCAAACTATCCGTCGGCACGTCGTGTGCTCTCTTTGCCGTCTCTTCTCCTCCCCGCTCACAGGTTTGGACCGTTGCGTTCGTGGCTGCCTTCGCCGCCGCGCTGGCGGACACGACGGGCACGGAGTTGGGGCAACTCTACGGCAAACGCCCCGTGCTGCTCCCGACTTTCCGCCCGGCGCCCGTCGGCACGGAGGGAGCGGTCTCGCTGGAAGGGACAGGTCTCGGACTGCTGTTCGCCGCGCTGATGGCGGGTGCAGCATGGGAGCTGGGGTTAGTGCGCCCCGTTCATCTGGGCGTCATCGTGCTTGCCAGTCTCGTGGGTGTCGTCGGGGAAAGTTTGCTGGCGCGCGCGGTGTCGAACAATCACCTGCTGAATTTTCTTCTCACCTTGCTATCGGCGCTGGTCGCGGCGGCGATGTCTCTGGCGTGCGTTCCTCCACCCCTCTAATTAACTGCATCACGTCCAGGTGTCGGGTGCGGGACGCCCAATCGAAGGCTTTCGCGCCCTGCCGGTCTTTCAGATGGACGTTCGCGCCCCTGTCCAGCAGCAGGCGCACGACGGGCGTGTAACCGCCCAACGCCGCGCGCATCAAAGCCGTGGTGCCCGCGTTGTCCTGCGCGTTGACGTCCGCACCTTTGTCCAACAGGGCTTGAACGATGGGCAGTTCGCCTCGGTCGGCTGCCCACATCAGCGCGGTCTCGCCGCTTTTAGTCTTGAGGTTCACATCCGCGCCTTTGTTGAGCAGGACTTGAATGATAGGGGTATAGCCCATCAGCACCGCCCCCATCAAAGCCGTCTTGCCCCACTCATCTTGCCGGTTCGCGTCCGCGCCTTTGTCCAGCAGGGCTTGTGCGATAACGGCGTGTCCGCCGCGCGCTGCCCACATCAGAGCGGTCCTGCCGCGCTTGTCCTGCGCGTTCACGTCCGCGCCCTTGTCCAACAGGGTTTGCACGAGTTCCGTCTGTCCCGCCTGCACCGCCCACATCAACACGGTCATGCCCTCCTCATCTTTAGCGTTGGGGTTCGCGCCTCGAAGGATGAGCGACCGCGCGGCGGTGGGGTCGCCGCTCTCAATGGCTTGAATGGCGGACGTGTCCTGATTCGTGGCATGACCGGTCGCGGAGAAAATGCGCCAGCCCAGATACAACACCAGCACGAGGGCGCATACCAACCCTCCCACTAAGAGGAAGTCTTCTGTGCGTGTCGGACGAAACACAACGACCACCTCCCCCTGTGCCTATGCGGTGAAAATTTTTGATTGACTTCTTCTGGGCAGCAGTATAAGCCGTTCTGAGAATTCTGTCAACGTTCCCAAACACCCAATTTTTTCTTGACAACCACTCCCCTCTTCCTTATAATTACTCGCGGTAATGACCTGTCCTGTGCTGTCAGGACAATGAGGTGAATCATTTGCAGGCTTTTCTTACGTTTGTCGTTTCTTTTTTGCACGTCATCTCCTGCCTGGGGCTGATTATGATTACATTATTGACCGTCACGAAAAGCGAGACAACGGGCGGGATGATGGGAACGTTGGGCGGAAAAATGTCTTCGGCGATGAACCTACCCGTCGGTATGGACCGTTTCTTGCAGCCGCTCACCCTCATCTTTGCGACGGGGTTCATGGTCACAGCCATCTTGCACGCGATGGGCAACAGCATGAAGTGGTTTCACTTCCTGATCGGGATGGGACTTTACGTGTTCATCCTGACGTACGGCAAACAACTCGTCCAGATGTTCCGCGAGATGACAGAGGAAAAAGGCAGATAATCCAGCACAAGACGCATCACGCATCACCTTGCCGAGGTGGTGGAATTGGCAGACACGCTAGCTTGAGGGGCTAGTGGACGCATAGTCCGTGTGGGTTCAAATCCCGCCCTCGGCACCAACAGTTCCCCCAACGTCCCCCCGTTGGATGAATCGGACAGCAACACTACGCCCCGTGCTTTGAGAGGGTCTCCTCGGCGGAAGCCTTCCCTCAGTTTGAGCGCTCCCTGAGTGGCTTGCTCGTGTCGGAGAACAGAACCGCGGACAGCATCAACCGCCTATGCGTCCACGCCCGCCGCCACCAGAGCAGCCTCAATCGCTGGCTCACCCAGAGTCCTGTCTCGTTGGAGAGTGTGACCTAAGCCCGCCTGACCCTGTGGAGCAGTTTGCCGGGGACGGGTGCATTACGTAAAATTTGCAACCCTCGTAGGGAGGCGCTGCTCCGACGGATGTGGGTCAGTGGCAGCCCTCATTCCGCCGAATCGAATTCGGCGTCTAAGACGGCTACAAAGCCTGCTAAAAGCAGGCTGAAGCGCAAACGAGTCTGCTTCAGCAGACTTGCGTTCTGGCGTCTTAGACACCGAATTCGATTCGGTGGCAGAATTCGGTGGCAACAGGGCGGCAGATTCTGCGTAATGCACCCTCTTCAACTGTGCGGTATCTGCTCCTCCGGACGCTCCGTCACCGGCCACTCCCACTCGCGGCGCAGGAAGACGCGGTTGACTATCTTCACGAAATCGTCCACGTAAGTGTGCATGATGGGAATGTCAAACAAACTCAGAATCGTTCCGATGGTCAGCCCGCCAATGACGACGACGCCGACGGAGGAGTAGGCATCCATCCCCGTCTTCGGGAAGAAGGCGACGGGAATCATCACAATAATTGTGATAAGGCTGGTCATCAGAATCGGGCGCAATCTTTGTGGGCAGGCTTCGCTCACCGCCTGGTCGCGTGGCACGCCCCGGTCACGGTAGCGCATAATCATGTCAATCAGCAGAATCGCCGTTGTAATGTCCATGCCGGTCAGCACGATGACCGCCATAATCGAAACAGTAGAAAACGTCTGGTGCGTCAGCCAGAGCATCAGAAACACGCCCGACAACTCCAGCGGCAAACTGAACACCATCTGCAGCGGCTGGAGGAACCCTCGGAACTGAGCGACCAACACCAGCAGCATGAACACGATGGCAAGCATCAGACCACTGAGCAGGCGGCGGAAGGAGTCCATCATCTGCGTCATGTCCCCGCGCATTTCAATCCCGTATCCTGGCGGCCAGTTGATTTCCGACATCGCCTTCATCTGCACTTCCATCGCCAGGTCCATGGAAGGCGGTCCATTGCGCCGATAAAAGCCCAGCACGCTGATGACGCGCCGCATCTGGTCGTGGAAGATGACCGTCGGTGCCGCCCGCTTCTCCAGCCTCGCCACGCTCTTGAGTGGAACCTGCCGTCCGTCCGGGGCGGTGATGTAGAGGTTCTCAAGGTTGAACGAGGTGGCGCGGTCTTCGGGTTCGTAGCGCACCTGAATGACGTTCTGCCGAATGTTGGGCAGGCGGTAGAACTCGTTGGTGAACCCGCCGCGCAGGGCGTAGTAAGCCTGCTCCGCGATGTCGTTGACCGTCAAGCCCAACTCCTGCGCCCGCCGCGCGTCCACCTTCACTTCCCACTTGGGCAAGCCCATCGTCGCATCGGTCGCCACCTGGTGCATCCCGGAGGTCTTTTTGGCGATGTCCTCCACCTGTTTCGCCAGATGGTCCAGCACCTCCAGCTCCTTGCCGTAAATGAGCAGCGCAATCGGCGCTTGCGAGGACGCCATCACGTCGCTGCCCATCTCCTTGATTTGGAATCGGCGGATGCCCGGAATCGTGCGCATTGCCTCTGCCTGCACGCCGTCAATGATTTGCCAGATGTCGCGCTCGCGTTCGCTCATGTCCGACAGCGTCATCATGAACGTCGCCGCGTTCGCCGCCGGCATGGCATAGCCCGTGAAGTAAGTGCCCGTGGATTCCAGCATCGTCTCCGCCCCGATTTCGGTGGAGACCTTGTGAATTTCGGGATACTTGAGCATGATTCTTTCTATCTCGTAGACCGCTTTCTCCGTTTGCTCAAACGACGTGCCCGGCTGCATCTCCAAAATGCCGTAGGCTTGTCCCACGTCCGCCAGCGGCATCATCTCGCTGCCGATGAAGTGGTAGAAGCCGAAGCCCAAAATCACCGTCGCCATGATGCGCGCAAAGTTAGTGAAGCGGTTGCGCAGCATCCAGTCAATGATGCGCGAATACCCCGCCTCCAGCCAGTCTAAAAACCGCTGGAACGGCATGAGGGCGTAGGTGTGCACATAGTAGTAGGGCTTGAACTTCAGGTCATGCTCGCGCTTCTCTTCGGGGCGCAGCCAGTTGGCGCACAGCAGCGCGGTCAGGGTGAAAGAGACCATCATCGAAGCCATCAAGCCGAACAACAAGGGCCACACGAGTTCGACGAACATGAGTTGCACGATGCCGCCGCAGAACAGCAGCGGCGAGAGGGCGAGCGCAATCATGAACGTCGAAGCGAGCACCGCCAATCGCACCTCTGCGATGCCGTCAATGGTGGCTTCCTTCGGCGTCTTGCCCATGCGCAGGTGGCGCTCGACGGAGTGAACGTCAATGATGGTGTCGTCCACCAGTCGCCCGATGGAGAGCAGCAAGCCGATGAGCGTGCCGCTGTTGAGGGTCATGCCCGCCGGCAGCAGCAGCAAAATGGCGATGGCTAATGAGGTGGGAATGGTAATCATGGAAATGAGCGTCCCGCGCCACTCGCCCAAGAAGAAGAACACCACGATGCCGCACAGAATAATCGCTATCCCCAACTCGTGCATCATGTTCTCAAACAGGATGTCCACGAAGTCGGCGTTGTTGTAAGACTCCTCAAAGTGGACGCCGGGGGGGTCCGCTTCAATCTGCTTGAGGATTTTCTCCACCCCCTGAATCGTCTGCCACGAACTCGCCCACGGGTTCTGGATGATGGCGACCTCGATGGAGGGGATGATTTCGCCCTGCGTGCCGGGGAGGTGCTTGACGAAGTGATACGCGCTGCGCCGCTCCCAGTGGGTATCGAGGACGCGAGCGACGTCTTTGACGTAGATGAGGCGCGGGCTTTCCTTCGATTGGAGTGATGGAGTATTGGAGTATTGGAGTGATGAAGTGGCAGGTGAGGCGCCACCCATTCCACCCATGCCTCCCCCGCTCATGCCACCAGCCGCCGCGTTGTTTCCATTACTCCATTTCTCCAACACCCCATTACTCCTGACGGCAGTGATGGGGTAGTGGCGCACCGTCTCCGCATCTACGGCGCGGGTGTCGAAGCGCACGATGGCTTCGTCCGCTCCCGACGTCAGCGTTCCGCCGGGACGGCTCACGTTGTAGCGGTCAATGGCGTTGCGCACGTCCAGAATCGAAAGACCGTAAGCGGCTAACTTCTGGCGGTCCACGATGACCTGCAGTTGCCGCCGGTAGCCGCCGAACGGCACCACCGATTGCACGTTGGGCACGGTCTTCACGCGGTTGACCACTTCGTTATCGGCAAACTCGCGCAACTTGAGCATGTCCCAACCGTGCTGCCTGTCGCCCGTCAGACTCAGCGTGAGGACGGGGATGTTGAGCGGGTCAATGGGCAGCACCCACGACGGTTTCAGGTTCGCGCCCGTCGCCGGCAGGTTCGCCTGCACGACATTCATGAGCGCCTGCACCTCGTAGACCACCCGCTTCATATCGGTGCCATACCAGCACTCCAGCGAGACGATGGAGAAGCCGTCCTGCGAGGTGGAGCGGATGAAACGGACGTTGCGGATGTTGACCATCTGCTCCTCAATCGGCTTGGAAATGTAAAGTTCCATCTCCTCCGCCGACAAGCCGGGCATCATAGTCACAATGCCGACCATCGGGCTTTCCACGTAGGGCATGAACCGCCGCGGCAGGTAGAAGCGGAGGGCAATGAACGCGCACACCAGCATCGCGAAGTAGAAGGCGATAACGATGTAGGGGTGCTCAATGCTCCACTTATGAATCATGTGAATCGCGGTCGGTCCGCGCGTTTCGTATCTGGGTTTGTGGATGGGTGTTGCCATGGGATACATCTTTGATAGCCCGCTGCACTGCCGTCACGCAGAACTTCGTCGCGCGGATGAACGCGGTTACTACAGGGGCAATTTCGAAATATGCCTATCCGCGAAAATCCGCGTGCGCAGCCAGCGTACCGAAGGTCCGCGGGCTATATCAATCCCGCTCATTTCTTCACGAGGTTCATTCCGCACTTAGGGCACTTGCCCGGCTTGTCCGACTCGACCTCTGGGTGCATCGGGCAGGTGTAGGTGACCTTGCTTGACGTGCCTTTGTGCGCCGCGTGTGCGGCGAAGGTGCGGATGTAGTTGACGAGGTGCCAGCGTTCCTGCTCCTTGAGTTTGCCTTTGAACGCGGGCATCGCGCCTTTCGCGGCGCCCTCGCTGATTTTCCAGAACAGCGCGGCGTCGCTCATCTCCTTCATCATGTGCGCGTCCGCCAGGTTCGCGGGCTTGACCTTTATCGCCTTCGCGGCGGGTCCATCGCCCTTGCCGTGCGCGCCGTGACAGGGCAGACAGTTCTTCTCGTAGAGCGGCTTGCCCGCATGGACGGACTGGGCGTTGCCTGCCAGCGGGTTCTTCTTCTTCGCGTAAGCGGCGGGGACCTTCTCCGCCTTCTTGCCCTTCTCGTGCGCGAGGACGGCAACCGCGCACAAGCCGACAACTGCTATCATTCCTGTCAACAACCATTTCACCTTCATCATCAATGACCCCTTCTCCGTGGTTGAGGGCTGTCAACGGATTCTTGTAGCGGATTAAGCAGATTGCTCTTCCCGACAAGTCGGGACTGAATCCGTTCAATCCGTTACCGAAATCCGTTAACAGCTCTCCATCTCTCATCTCTTATCGCTTATCCTTACTTCTTCACCAGATTCATCCCGCACTTGGGACACTTGCCCAATTTGTCCGCAGTGACTTCAGGGTGCATGGGGCAAGTGTATACCACCTTGCCGCCGGTTGTTGCGGGCGGTGTTGCGGGGGTTTCGGGCTTGGGTTTGCAACCCGTGATGGCAGCGAACGCTGCAAGCATCACGATGACCATCACAATCCAGACCCTGCGCATGGTGGCTCACTTCCTTTCCAACTTCATGTTACACTTCGGGCAGTTGCCCGGCTTGTCCGACACCACGCCAGGATGCATGGGGCAGGTGTAACGGGCTGGCAGGGACGCGCCGCCCCTACGGGTTTCGCCTTCTGCCTTTGCCCCTTCGCCTCTTCCTTCCTTCATCCCCTCATGTCCTTCGCGCTCCTGCGGCATGGGCATCCTCATCCCTTCATGTCCTTCATGTCCTTGCGGGGTTGGCATCTCTATGCCCTCGTGTCCGTCGTGGGGTGTTGGGTGGACTTCACGTTTGGAAGAGGGCAACAGCCCTGCTGCGGTCGGCTTCACCGCATCGCCCTCGCGCAGGTAGGCATGTCCTTGCACGATGACTTCTTCTCCACCGTTCAGTCCAGAGAGAATCACTGTCCGCGTGCCGTCGCTGGGTCCGGTCTTTACCCTGATGAGGTGCGCATACTGGTTGCCGCCCTTGGTGCGCGGCTCCAATTTCATCAGGCACTTGGGACAGGTGCCGGGCTTCTCCTGGACGACCTCGGGGTGCATGGGGCAGTAGTATTCCGTCTTCTTCCCGGTGTCTTTGCGCGTGCGCACCACCCAGACCGCTGGCTGCTTCTGGGTATAGAAGATCTCTGTCTCGGACGGCGCGACCTCCACAATCGCCCGGTCGGGAACCGTTACCACGTTCTCCGTGCGCTGCGTGGCGATATCCATCACGATGTATTGACCGGGGACGAAGGCACCCCCCCCATCCCCCCCTTGCGAAGGGGGGGCGAAGGGGGGGTTGGGCGTGAGGGCTTCCACGACGACCGTCCGCGCGGTCGGGTCGGCGGCGGGGAAGATGGACGTGACTTTGGTTTCGACAACGCGGGTCGGGGCTTTCGTGGTGTGAACGCGCACTGCGCTGCCGACGCGGATGCCCGCCACGTCCTGTTCGGCGACGTAGGCTTGCAGACGGATTGGGTCAATCTGCGCGATCTTCAGGATGGGCGTGCCGGGGTTGACCAGCACGCCGGGGCTGACCAGACGCTGCGTGACCACGCCCTCCACCGAGGCACGTATCTCTGTGTAGCCCTTGACCACTGACGCGGTTGTCAGAGCGGCTTGCATTCTGAGCGCTTCCGCGCCTGCGCTGTTCTTTTTGCGGGCGGCGGCGTCTATCCCCGCGCTCGCGCTGCGCACCGACGCCTCCGATTTGTTCAGCATTGCCCGCATCTGCGACAGGCGGGCGGCGGCGGCTTCCGCGGAAGACTTCGCCTGCTCCACCTTCGCCTCCATTGCCTCCGCGTTCGCTGTCGCTTGCGCCAACCGCGCCTGGGCGCGGCGCACCTCCGCCTCCATCTTTGCCAGTTCCGACTGTTTGGCTTCCACTTCCGCGTGCAAGTGCTGCAAGTGCGCCTCCGCCTTGCGCACGGCGGCTTGCTTCTCGCGCACCTTCGCCTGCGCCTGCTGCAACTTCGCCTCCGCCCTGCGAGCGTCGGCGCGGTCACGCTCCAGTTCCGTCTGCGAAATCGCCCCCGTCTTTGCCAATGCCTCCGAACGCTTGAGGTTGGGACGCCAGTAGTCCACCTCCGCTTGCGCGGATTTGACTTCGTTTTCCGCGTCGGCGAGCAGGGCTTCCGCCTCTGCCTTCTCGGCATCAAAACTTTCGCGCTCGTGGTCTTTGGCGGTCAACTCACTTTTCACGACAGACACCCCGCGCTGCCCCGCCTCCACCTCGTGGGTCGCTTCCTCCACCATCGCTTGGGCGGCTTTCAGACTGCGCTGCGTCTCCGTCACCAGGCTGCGGGCGGCGGCGAGTTCTTTCTCGGCTTCTTCCACCCCGCCGCGCGCAAACGTTTTTTCCGCTTCCGCCTCCGCCTTCATCGCCCGCGCCCGCGCCTCTTCCGCCGCCATCTGCGCCCGCATCTGCTCCGCCGCCAATCGCGCAAACGCCGCCTCGTTGACTTTTGAACCCAACTCCGCCGCATCCAATTGCGCCACCAACTGCCCCGGCTTCACGCGGTCGCCAGGGTAGACCGGCATGTGGCGAATCCATCCGGTCACGCGGGGATAAATGTCCTCATCGGTGAAGGCGACCGCCGTGCCCGTGTAAGAGACCTTCGCCTCAAACGTGCCGCGCTGCGCAATTTCCGTCCGCACCAGCACCGCGCCGACCGGCGGCTTTATCACCGTCATGTCCATCGCCTGCGCCTCAATCACCGTCATCTGCCCGGGCTTTTTGAATTTCTTGACAATGAACTGAGTGGCGGCGAAGACGGCAAGCATCAACAGCGTGCCCCAGAACACCTGCCGGTTGAGCCACGCCGGGCGCCGCCCGCGCCGTATCTGCACCACCAACCACACCGCGAACCCGAGGGCAGCGATGCCAACGAGATTCGGCAGCCATGACGGGATAAGGCTCGGCATCTCATGTTTCGCCATGCCGCTGTGCCCGGCGTGTCCGCCTTGCTGCTGGGCGGCGGCGGGCGGCTGGTGCCCCTCGTGCTGCGCGAAGGCAGGGATGACCAGGCAGCCCATTGCCAGCAACGCAAGCACACAAAACATCCGCACCCCAAACATCTCACGTATCATAGTTCCTCTTACCTCCCCTTCCTTCCCCTTCCTTCCCCTTCCCATAAAAGATAGGGCGCTGCGGACCCGAACCATACGCTGGGGCGCGTCCGGGTCGCAACATCCTATCAACCTTCCACCGCCCCCATGCGCCCTCGCCCGATAGGAGCAAGCGTTTTTTCTGAACCGCTGACTTTGTCCACAGGTCCAATCAAATCAACGTCACCGTTTACAACAGAGCGTCGGGATTCCCCACACTCGCCCATTGCCCAAAACAAAAAAGCGTCCACCAACCCCACACGGTCTGTGAGTTGGATGGACGCCCTCGCCCATTTCAGAGACGACCCCATCGCCGTCTCTGACGATATTCGGTTTTGTCGTCAGCCGATGTTACAAGAGTTCTGCCAGAAAGCCTGGTCCATGGCGAAATTGAAACTTCAAAGGGTAAGATGGTCTTCTCAGGATTGAGTTCCCTGAATTCTTTGTAGGGTGAGTGGTGAGTGGTGAACAACTTACTACTCACCACTCACCAGCCTTCACTTGCCGCAGCATCCACCGCCGCCGCTATGGATGTAATCTTCCGCTGTCCACGACATGAAATTGTCTTTGTAACAACTGAAAGCCGTGTAAATGATGACAGGTAACTTCGGGTCCACATCCAACAGGCGCGATAGCGCATCCAGTCCGTCCATCCCTGGCATATGCAAGTCCAGCACGACGACGTCGGGGCGCCGGTCGCACACAATGCTCAGAGCGTCCCGCCCATCCGCCGCCAGCCACACCTCGTAACCTTCGTCCGTGAGTTCCTGCTCATAGAGTTCGCGTTGGTAATCGCCGTTCTCTCCCTCGAAAATCGTCGGCATAGGATGCCGAACTGGTCTATCGCCCCCCTGCCCCCGTTGACGGGGGCTGTCCCCCGCCAGCGGGGGACGGGGGCGACGGCATCCCATGCCGTCATTTTCATGCGGCGTGGCGCGTCAACGGCGCATGGGCGATTACTATGAGCACAATCGCCATGGTTGGACCTCCTTTTTGATTTTTCTTCGATACTGCGACTTCGACCATGAGATGTTAGTGAGCGGATTTCCGGCGGAGAGACAGGCGGAATTGCTCCCGTCTCCCCGCTGGAGTGCTCAGACTCTTCATCATCGCGTCGTGCCGCTTATCATTCAGGCGGCGCGCGCGTTCCTGTCTCTCAACCTGCGCCATCGGGACTTGCCGTGTTTTCCGAAGTAGTAAATGGTTCCTCCCCAATCGCCGTCTTCGCTGGGCACTGCATGGATTGCCACGCCCGACCGCGCCAGCTGAAAAAGGGCGACGTATGCGTAGGCTTGACTCATATTCGTCCGCTCGGCAATGTCCGCCAGGCGCCCAACGCCAACGCTATCATGCCCACCAAACTTCCTCGTGTCAGTCTGCTATTCATTCGGCTCACCTTCTCTTAGGGGGTGTCAGAGAGCGCCATACCGCTCATCACCCGCCGCGAGAGTTGTAGAGAAGGGCGGTGATGACGTAAGCCGAGGACTGCTGCGGATATTTGTCTTCCCCGTAGCAGTGGACACACAACATCGCCCCTTTCACACGGAACGGGAAGCGCCGCAGCGGCTTGTGGCACTGCACGCACACGGATTGTGACGAGCATGGACCTCTCACGGCGACCGTGCCTTTCATGGCGATCCCCCTCCACCCAAAAACAAAAAACGTCCACCGTCCCGACGCATCGGGACAGATGGACGCCTTCGCCCAAAATCAGAGACGGCTCTCATCGCTGGCTCTGACGCTATTCACTTTGTTCTATGGGAGATGACTGCGGGGCTGCGCACAGGTTCCGCTTTGTTTCGCTTTCGCCCTCGTTCCACCAAAAATTTTCTTAGCGTTAAAAAGTGATGGGACGGGAGGGGGAGGCTCCCGCCGAATCCCGACTCGTCGGGACTCCGCAGGAGCGTCGCCCTCCCTTGGAGGCACGCTGCCCCATCGCTTTTTAACGCTAAGAAAATTTTGGGTTTCCCCACCGAAAGAGACTATCCGCCTTCAAAATTCCCTCCGCAATCTGCTTGAGCGGCTTGGACTAAAGTATCCACCGCTTCCCCCTCGTGCACCGAGTGACGGTCCCACAGCAGAAGGATGAACCCACTCGGATAGGCGCGACCCAATTGTCGCAGGACACCGCAGGGAATCAGGTTAGGTCAAAGGCGCTTACGCTCGTAGTTCGCCACAGAGATTATGATGGATTGCAGCACTGGGAGGGTGAGGCTCCTGCCGAACTGCTCCGTCGGAGCGTTGCCTTCCTCCATCCCTCAAATTCACTGTGGCGAACTACTCGTTCAGAAAGGCACAAAGAAGAAAAAACGGCAGAGATAATTCAGTGGGTCAACGAGTCAATGAGTTCGTGGAATTGACCCGTTGACCCATTGACTCTTCTACCCCGTCACCGCGCCCTCCGACGCTGACGAGACCAATCGCGCATACTTTGCCATCACACCGCTGGTGTAGCGCGCGGGGGGCGGCGTCCAGTCTTTGAGGCGGGCGGCGATTTCTTCGTCGGACAGTTCCACATCGAGGCGGCGGTGGGGAATGTCGAGGACGATGATATCGCCGTCGCGCAGGGCGGCAATCGGTCCGCCGACGATGGCTTCGGGGGCGACGTGCCCGACCATGAAGCCGTGCGTGGCGCCGGAGAAACGCCCGTCGGTGACGAGGGCAACCGATTGACCCAACCCCGCGCCTTGAATCGCGCCAGTGACGCCAAGCATTTCGCGCATTCCCGGTCCGCCCTTCGGTCCTTCATAGCGAATGACGACGACGTCGTTGGGCTGAATCTCCCCCCGCAGCACGGCGGACATTGCGTCCTCTTCGCGGTTGAACACCCGCGCCGGTCCGCGATGGATTTTGTCCTCCTTGCCCGCGATTTTCAGCACGCAGCCTTCGGGCGCGAGGTTGCCGCGCAGAATCGCCAAGCCGCCGGTGGAAGAGAGCGGATTGGACAGCGGACGAATCACCGGCTGCCCCGGCGTTTCCTTCGCGGCGCGCGCCTCTTCGCCGATGGTGCGACCGGTGACCGTCATTTCGTCGGCGTGCAGAACGCCCGCGTCCAGCAATCGCTGCGCGAGCACGCCGACGCCGCCCGCGCGGTAAACGTCGTTGGCGACGTATCTGCCCCACGGTTTCAAGTCCGCCAACAGCGGCGTGCGGCGGCTGATGAGGTCGAAGTCGTCAATCTCCAACTCGATGCCGACCGTGCTTGCAATCGCCAGCAGGTGCAGCACGCCGTTGGTCGAGCCGCCTGTCGCTGCAATCGAAGCAATCGCATTTTCGATGGAGCGGCGCGTGATAATTTGGCTGGGGCGGATGCCCTTGTTCAGCAGTTCCACCGCCCACTGTCCGCAGCGGAAGGCAACCTCATCTTTTTCCGGCAACGGCGCGGGGACCATGCTGCTGCCCATCGGCGACATGCCCATCATTTCAAAGGCGGTCGCCATCGTGTTCGCGGTGAACTGCCCGCCGCACGCCCCCGCGCCGGGGCAGGCTTGCCCTTCGAGGTTGCGCAACTCGTCCTGCGTCATCCGCCCCGCCGCGCACGCGCCTACGGCCTCGAAGACATCCTGAATGGTCACGTCACGGTCGTGAAAGCGTCCGGGCAAAATCGGTCCGCTGTAAAGCATCAAGCCGGGAATGTCCAGCCGCGCCAGCGCCATGACCGTGCCGGGAATGGTTTTGTCGCAGCCGGAGATGCAGACCAGCCCATCGAACAAATGCCCCCGCGCGACTAACTCAATCGAATCGGCGACGACCTCGCGGCTGATGAGCGATGCCTTCATCCCCTCCGTGCCCATCGAAACGCCGTCGGAAATGGAAATCGTGTTGTACTCAATCGGCGTGCCGCCCGCCGCGCGGATGCCTTCTTTGACTTTCTCCGCAAGATGGCGGTGGTTGTAGTTACAGGGCATCGTCTCAATCCAGCAGTGCGCCACGCCCACAATCGGACGCGACAAATCTTCGTCGCTGAAACCGATGGCTTTCAACATCGCCCGCGCCGGCGCGCGGTCGGGTCCGTCCAGCAAAATGCGGCTGTTGTGTCTGGGGTCGAAACTCATGTCAATCTCCTCGCAAAGGGGAACTGAGGGGAACTAAGAGCCTATCCCAAAAATATTCGTAGTCAGCCACGCAGCGCAGCGGAGTGGCGTCCCAACGGCACTCCCCTGCCGTTCGTAGTCAGCCACGCAGCGCAGCGGAGTGGCGTCCCAACGGCACTCCACTCCCTTCCGTGCCTGACTACAAACGAATTTTGGGATAGGCTCTAAGGGAGAAACAACTCAGTTCCTCATCGTTCCCCTCAGTTCCCCGTAGTTCCCTTGAATCTGATAACTCCGAAACCAAAACGCCCGCCACGATTAGCGCGGCTCCCGCCATGCCCAACTTGCCCAGAAGTTCGCTCAACAAAACGTAGGCGAACAGAGCGGCAAAGACGGGTTCCATCGCATAGATAATGGCTGCCCGCGTGGGCGTCGTTTCCTTTTGAAAGCACGTTTGCAGGTAGGTCGTCAACGCCGTCGCTATCGCGCCTAAGTATAACAAAACAGCGACCAGTTTGCCCGTCACAACCAATTGAGGCGTTTCAAACGGCAGCAGCAAGAAGCCAATGACGGCGGTGCAGAGAATTTGAAGGAACGTCAGTTGCAGCACGTTTTCATTTTGCGTGAACACGTCCACGTAAACGATGTAAACGCCGAAGAGAAAAGCCGCCACGAGCGTGATGGCGTCTCCGACGTTGAAGCCGGAGCCGTTGGGCGAGGTCAGCAAATACAACCCCACGGCGACAATCGCGATGCCGACGACGTTGCCCATCTTCGGGGCGCGGCGTTCGACGACGAGTTGCACGAGCGGCGTAAACACGACGCACAGCCCGGTGATAAAACCGGATTTCGACGCGGTGGTGTAGCGCAAGCCTAATGTTTGCAGCGCGAGCGCGACGCCGAACATCAATCCCAACAAAACGCCCTTGCGCAGCGTGGACGACGCAACGTTCCGCAACTGACGAAAGAACAACAGCGCAAACACCAGCGCGCCAACGGTGAATCGCACGGCGACCAGAGCGAACGGCGTGGCGTCGGTCAAAGCCGTTTTGTTGAGGGCGAACGTGCTGCCCTATATTAGGGTGAGAACGACGAGGATAAGTTCAGATTGGGTTCGTTTGGTCATCGCTTGCCATGCTTCACAACGGACTCACGAAACCTCGCCAGAATGCTCACCGTCACGTCGTTGAACCCCGCAATGCCGCCCACGCGACCTTTGATGGATTTGACTTCATAGGTCAGCATCACGTCAGGGTGCGACGGTCCCTCGTCGAAGGCGGCGGCGATGGCGCGGTTCAACGCCTCCTGCACGTCGCCTTTGTGCGAAGTGCCCTGAACAACTTTTCCCTTGTTGGCTGCCGCGCTCGGCAGCGCGCTGGCGACGCCAGCGGCAGCAACCGCTCCGGCGGCTTTGAGGAATTTGCGTCGTTTCGATTTGCTCATGGTGTCTCCGGGTGCATTACGCAGAATTTGCCGCCCCGTTGCCACCGAATCGAATTCGGTGTCTAAGACGCCAGAACGAAACTCTGCGGAAGCAGACTCGTTTGCGCTTCAGCCTGCTTTGAGCAGGCTTTGTAGCCGTTGTAGCCGCCGAATTCGATTCGGCGGGATGTTGCCGAATTCGATTCGGCGGGAGGAGGGCTCCAGCGGGGTGCAGGACGTAAAATTTGCCTCCTGCCTCCTGCCCCACCTCCGTCGGCGCAGCGCCTCCTTACGAGGGTTGCAAATTTTACGTAATGCACCCCCATTAACCCATTTCCGTTGGTCATGCCTGATTATAGCACAACCGCTGCAAAGGGCGCAAGCATTTGCAATTTGCGGGCGAGTGTGCTATCAATAAGAGCAAGGCTACGAACACAGGAGGGAGTTTCATGCACCGCGTTACACTGGGCAATACAGGGATTGAGGTGTCCTACCTCGCCTACGGCACGGGGACGAACGGTTGGGGCGGAAGTTCGAACCTGACCCGTCTTGGTAAGAAGCAAGCCGTTCACCTGCTCCGCTTCGCCTACGACCACGGCGTCAACTTCATTGACTCTGCCGACCAGTATGGCACGCACGGCGTCACGGCGGAACTCGCCAAGCAGGTCGGGCGCGAGAACCTCGTCATCGTGACGAAGACCACCGCCCGCACAGCGGCGGAGATGAAGCAGGCTTTGGAGCGATTCCGCAAAGAGTTAAACACCGACTCCCTTGACATCGTGCTGCTCCACTGCATGACCCATCGCAACTGGACGGAGACCCACGCTGGAGCGATGGACGTTCTCAGCGCGGCAAAAGAAAAAGGCATCGTCCGCGCGCTGGGTTGCTCCTGCCACGACTTCGGCGCGTTCCAGACGGCGGCAAGGTCGAAGTGGGTCGAGGTCAACCTCTGCCGCATTAACTACGACGGCTGCCACATGGACAACACGCCTGACAAAATCATCGAGGTATTGGAGCAGATGCACGCGCAGGGCAAAGGCATTTACGGCATGAAGGTCGTCGGTCAAGGCAGACTGACCGACGACCCGCGCCGCGCCCTTCAATTCGTGATGGGGCTGTCCTGTGTGGACGCCATCACCGTCGGCATGTTGAGCGAACGCGAGATTTTGCAGAACGCGGAAATCATCGAAGAGTTCGCCCGCGTCATGGTCTGAAAGTCAATGGGGCAATCATCCAATGAACCAATTGACCAATTGACTCGACATTATGCCTCGTCGTAAATCCAATCCCCACGCGCCGCCTGCCACCGGCGTCGCCGTCAATCCCTTCGCGGGGGAAGAGGTCAGCCTGCTGCGCGCGCTGCTTCAGTCCACCGAAGAAGGCGTGCTGATGACCACGCACGAGGGGCAGGACGTGGTGTGCAACCGGCGGTTCGGGGAACTGTTCGGGTTGGACATTACGGAAACTGTTCGTTCGTCGCGGGACGAGGTGCGCCGCCGCGTGCTGGAGCGCGTCGCGCATCCCGAGCAGTTCGTCGCGCTGCTGGAGAAGATTTACAGCGACCCCGATCTGGTCTGGGAAGACGAAGTCGAAATGATTGTCCCCCAGCCGATGATGTTGCGCCGTCGCACGCGCCCCGTTTACAACGAGCGCGGCGAAAACATCGGGCGGCTGTGGACGTTCCACGACATCACGCGCGTCAAACGCCAGCAGGAAATGCAGCACGCGCTGTATCAAATCAGCACCTTCCACGACCCCGACCCCGCCAAAGTTTACCGCTACATCGTGGAGAAAATCTCCGCCTTCTACGGCGACGCGATGGCGGCGCTGACGGTGTGGGAGGGAAAGTCTCTGACGTTCAAGGTGCTGGTCGGCGCGCCGGACTGGGCAGCCGACTTGAAGGAGATTGCGTTCAGCGATTCCTACTGACAATTCCTTCTGCGGACGGTGCGTCCGCTCATCATTCAAAACGCCCTGCGAGATGCTCGCTGCCGCAAAATTCCCGCCGCGCACTTGGGCTTGACACGCTATCTCGGCGTGCCCGTTCACGACAACACCGGCAAGCCAATTGGGACGCTGTGCTTTTTGGACGGACGTTCCGACGTAACGCTGGACGCGGAGGACGTGCGTTTTCTGTCTTTGTTGGCGATGCGCGTCAGCGTGGAGATGGAGCGCGAGAGGATCATGCAGGAGCGTTTCGCAGAGCAGCAAGCCGTTCTGCTCAAGCAGCAAGCCGATTTGTCGGTCACGCACCACGTCTTGACTGCAATGAACACTGCCTTTCGCATGATTAGCGAACGGCAGGAAACGCAGTCGCTCTTGGACGAGCAACTTAAACTGTTGCAAGGTTTGCTGGGTTACGAGGGGGCGGCGATTTTGCTGAACGATGCCGAGCAAGAGCGTCTCACAGGGCGATACGTTCCCGTCTCAGAGAAACATCCCCGGTCACTTGATGTGGAACTGCCCCCTACGTCCGCGCTCAAACGATTGCTGCAACCGACTTATCGTCGTCATTCATCCCTCATCTATTTTGACTCCCGTTCGACGAGACAACTGTCGAAGTTGCTCAACTGCCGTTTCGTGGTAGCGGCTCCGCTGCGCCCCCACGACCACACGATTGCGCTGCTGGCGTTGGGCAGCCAGACGCCGCCGCCGCTGGACGGCATTCATCACCGCACGCACCTTGAGGCTTTGATTGACCAGGTGGCTCTACTTCTCAATGGTCATCTGCTTCAGTATCAACTCATTGAGACGCACAACGAGTTGCGCCGCACGCAGCAGCAGTTGATTCAAAGCGAAAAACTGTCTGCCGTCGGCACGTTGGCGGCGAGTATCGCTCACGACATTCGCAACATCATCACGCCGCTCAACCTGCAGTTGGCAACGAACGGCGGACTGTCTGATGAAGGCATCATTGCCTCGCGGCAGCAGTTGAGTCGGCTGTCGGTGCTGGCGCATCGCTTGCTGGCGTTCTCGCGCCCGTCGCAGTTAGAGAAGGAGAAAGTCGACGTGACCAGCGTGCTTGCCGACGCGCTCACGTTGGTCGGACCGCAAGCCGACGTTGCGCGGGTGAAGATTGTATGTCACAACATCCTGCGCCCGTTCGTCGTCGCTGCCGATCCCAGCCAGTTGGAGCAACTGTTCATCAACCTTGCCCTCAACGCCATCCATGCCATGTCCCCCAAAGGCGGCACGCTCACGGTGCGCGCCTCGTCGCGGAACAGTTGGGTGAAAGTAGATGTTCAAGATACCGGCTGCGGCATCCCGCCGGATCGTTTGGGCGACATCTTCCAACCGTTCTTCACGACACGCCGACAGGGGACAGGGTTGGGGCTGTTCAGTTGCCAGCGCATCGTGACTGACCACGACGGCAAAATCACCGTGCGCAGTGAAGTGGGCAAGGGGACGTGTTTTAGTGTGTGGCTACCAAAGTGTGAATGACCAATGACCAATGTCCCATGTCCAATCAATCATCCTTGACGGAGGTAAGAGCAATGAGTGGAATTGAGAAGTGGGTTTTGCGGGATGGTGGTCAGGCGTACGACATTGATGACAGAGTTTTCCGGTTTGGGGTGAACGTTGTCAAGTTCGTACGGACGTTTACGAGAACGTTGGACTCTATAGAGATTGGCAGGCAGTTGATGCGGTCAGGCACATCGGTAGGCGCGAATATGGAAGAAGCGGATGGCGCGGCGAGCCGCCGCGATTTCGTTTACAAGGTCGGCGTCTCTCGCAAAGAAGCCCGCGAGTCGCGGTATTGGATACGTCTCTGCTTGGCTGCCGACATAGGTGAAAAGGAACAAGGGAAAATCTTACCCCAAGAAAGTGATGAAATCGTGCGAATCCTGAGCGGTATCATCACAAGCGCAGAATCCAAAACCAAGTGAATGTCACAGGAATCGCCCATGCGCCGTTGGCGCACCCCGCCGCATGAAAATGACGGCATGGGATGCCGTCGCCCCCGTCCCCCGCTGG
>FWPU01005851.1_pt1 | contig 25747 bp, 17 predicted proteins | sample 2228361 | NCBI WGS metagenome assembly FWPU01 (sample SAMEA103939777, study PRJEB20133) | metagenome | reverse complement strand
AGTTGCCTCGAGCCACCCCTGCGTTTGAAACACGGGACTCCTTGCCGTGCAAGTCCTCGATTTCGCCCACGCCCACGCCTACGCCTACGCCCACGCCCACGGTGGGGAAGGTCCGCGTTATCACCCATGGAATTTTCTCGACAAGATCGTTTCATCCCTCCTACCGTGAAAAGGAATTCTCGTCCCGCCGATCAGGGCGAGTGGTGCGGCGGCGAGGCACGCTGGCCCCCCGCCCGAAGTCCCCGCGAGGCCCGGAGTCGAGCGAGTCGCGTCAGTCCGGGAAAGGGGTGCATCTGGTATGCCCGGCAGCGACGAACGAGACGACGGGCCCGCGGGACTCGGAGCGGGGCGGGGGGGCTCTGTGGGTGCCACGACGCCGCCACCCGAGCCCCGGCGGGACGGTACAGGGAACCTGACCCATTCACGACCATGCCCTCATCCAGTACCTACTCCCTCTCTCCTCTCACCCGTGGTCGCGCCCGGGCCCCAGCGGGCCACGGCCGGTCCCCGGGCATCCGGAACCCGCACCCGATCGGGGGCTGCCACAAAAGGTTCAGCCCCTGGCTCCACCACTTGAAGGAAACGTGGATGTGGTGGTGGTGATACGGCCAGCCGCTTCCATAAGCGAGCGCCCCCCCCGCCAGCCGGTTGTAGGCCGTGGCCGAGATCCACCCCTTGTCCTTCTGCGCCTTCAACTCAGCGAGGATCAACGGGGCGATCAACTGGTCCACCCCGGCGACCCGGAAGCGCGGGGTGTTCGCGATCTGGGCGAGGAAGTACGCGGTCCTCGGGAGATCCACCACGTGGTTCGTCACGCTCGTGCAGTAGGCCCCGTTGTGGCTCCCTCCGATGGGGTCGCAGACCACCTTGCCCAGGTTGTCCGACCCAGTCTGGTAGTAGGCCACGTCAATGTTGCCGCCCTGGTCGTGCGTGGTCTCGGGGTGGCGCGGGTCCCCCACGTCGAAGCCCGGCGTCCCGCCGTCAATCTGGCCCATGTCGAGCAGTCCCAGGGGCTTCGTCCCCGGGAAACGCGCCTGCACCTCGTGGATGGCGTGGCGGATCGCCATGATGACCTCGCGCCGCAGCCAGCGGTACGACGACGAGTGCTCCAGGACGTAGCCAGCGCCCACGTAGGAATCGTTCGGGTCCGGGTACGGGAACTGCTTCAGGTTGACCTTGCCCAGTCCCATCGCGCACTTCTGGGTCACCGGGTCGCACCCCGCGCACTCGTACTGGTCGTAGAATGCCTGGCAGTCCGGCCCGTCCTTCCACGGGGTCAGGCGGACGTCCAGTTTGTACGTGTTGGCCGCACCGTTCCATCCCTCCCCCCGGAAATAGACCGTGCGCGGACCCGCGAGCGCCAATACGCTCAGATATTCATCATTCCAATCATATGTACGCCAGGACGCCGGGTGGTGCTCGAACGTGTACCGGCATCCGATCAGTTTCCCCGCGCCGTCAAAGGCACACAGGTCCAGGTCCCCCAGTTTGTGGATGAAGTACATCCCGAGGGTCCCGGAGGTCCCTGCCGGGATGTCCAGCCGAAACCAGTCCCGGTCCCCGGAGCACACCTGAAGCCCTTCCATCACCCCGGGGGACACCGCCGCGGCCTGGCCCAGGGACTCGTTGGGCTCAAACGTGTTGTCCGTGCACGTGAACTCGTACGGCTTGCACTCCCCTCCCTGGCACACGAGGTCCCCCGGGCAGTACCCCGTGGGATTGGCCGCGGAGCAACCGATCTCATCCGGCACGCAGAACTCGTTGCCCTCGTCGCAGAAGGCGTCCGACGGACAGTCCTCGTCCCCCGCGCAGTCCGGCCAGCACACCTTCTTCCCGCCCGTCACGGTCAGGGCGAAGCACGCGTAGCCCTTCTGCTGGGGGCAGTCCGCCACGGTGTCGCAGGTGGCCAGGCACGCGTATCCGCCGCCCTCCAGCACCTGGAAGCAGTCGCTCCCCACGGGACACGACCCGGGCGTGCAATCGAAGACCAGGCAGTAACCGCCGATGAACCCGCTCGGGTCGTTGCCGACCACTTCCGGGTAGCACACCCCGCCCGGGTCCCTGCAGTGCGTGTCGGAGGTGCAGGGCTTTCCCACGGACCCCTCTTGCAGGCCCTCGCACACCCCGGCCACGCACGTCTCCCCCGTCTTGCACGTCCCGCACGACCCACCGCACCCGTCGCCTCCGCATTCCCGGCCGGCGCAGTCCGGCGCGCACGACTCGCAGACGCCCCCAGAACACCCCTGCGGGCAGTCCACGACCTTCGCCCCAGGATTTCCGCACGAATCAAACCAGCACACCGCGTTGCCGCAGCAGTCCTTGTGGTCCTCGGCCACGCACTCGCACGCGCCCTGGACGCACTGCTCCCCGCCGGTGCACGTCCCGCAGGTGCCCCCGCACCCGTCGTCCCCGCACTCGCGGCCCGTGCAGTCCGCCACGCACGGCTGGCACGTGTCCCCCGGGCCACACGTCTCCCCGGGCGCGCAGCACGTGTAAGACCCGCACCAGCGCCCCGGGCACTCGCAGACCCACGTCGTCGTGTTGCACGTCGAGCGCTCCGGGCAGCGCAGGCACCGCCCCCCGCACCCGTCGTCCTGCCCGCACCAGCGAGGTCCGCACTGCGGCACGCACGCATCGGGGGGCGCGGGCCACATCCAGGAACCCGAGGCCCCCCTCATCCGGCGACGCCGCGTCGCGCGCCTCGGACGAATCCACGCCACCAGGGTCCACGCCGCCCGGGTCTCCCCCGGACACGCCTCCCCCGCCCCCGCCCCCGGCCAACGCCACCACCCCGGCCAGCCACCAACGCCTTTCCAGTCTCATGGCCTGCCTCACCCCACGCTCACCGATACAGCGCTGCCATCTCGGCCAGCGATTTCGCCCGGATTTTCGGGGCCCACCCCGCCTGCCCGAACTGGACCATGCGCTCGGCCACGACCTTCTTCATGGCCTCCCGCGCCGGCGCCAGGTAGTCGCGCGGGTCGAACTTCTCGGGGGTTTCCGCGAAGACCTTGCGGATCGCGCCTGTGATCGCCAGGCGGTTGTCCGTGTCTACGTTGACCTTGCGCACCCCGTTCTGGATGCCCTTCTGGATCTCGGGAATCGGCACGCCGTAGGTCTGCTTGATGCGCCCGCCGTACCGGTTGATGATGTCCTGGAGTTCCTGCGGGACCGACGAGGACCCGTGCATCACGAGGTGCGTGTTCGGCAAGCGCCGGTGAATCTCCGCAATCCGGTCCATGGCCAGCACCTCGCCCGTGGGCGGGCGGTCGAACTTGTACGCCCCGTGACTCGTCCCGATCGCCACGGCCAGGGCGTCCACCCCGGTCAGGCGCACGAACTCCGCGGCCTGGTCCGGGTCGGTCAGCATCTGTTCCCGACTTAGGGTCCCGGTGGCCCCGTGCCCGTCCTCCTGGTCCCCGGTCCCGGTGGCGAGCCGCCCCAGCACCCCGATCTCCCCCTCCACGCTCACGCCCCTCGGGTGCGCCGCCTCGACGACCTTGCGCGTCACCTCGACGTTGTATTCGAAGGGGGCGGGGGTCTTGCCGTCCGCCAGCAGGGAGCCGTCCATCATCACGGACGTGAACCCCAGTTCCATCGCGCTCGCGCACGTCTCGGGCGAGTTCCCGTGGTCCTGGTGCAGGCAGACCGGGACCTCCGGGTACAGTTCCACGGCCGCCAGCATCAAGTGATACAAGAAACGATCATTCGAATACTTCCTGGCACCGCGGCTCGCCTGGACGATCACCGGGGATTCCGTCTCGCGCGCCGCCTCCATGATGGCCTGGATCTGCTCCATGTTGTTGACGTTGAACGCCCCCACGCCGTAGCCGTTCTCGGCCGCGTGATCCAGCAGTTGTCGGAGTGACACCATCGGCATGACCCACCTCCGGAAAAGCGACGCTCCCTTCTATCGCGGAACCCACGGTGATTCAAGTCCGTGGACATCCCCCACTCGCTTGTGACCGATGAATGGAATCCTAACCTTTCTTCAGGTTGCCTCGAACCACCCCTGCGTTGGAAACGCGGGACTCCTTGCCGTGCAAGTCCTTGATTGTGCCCGCGCCCACGCCCACGCCTACGCCCACGGTGGGGAAGGTCCACATTTCCGCCTCGTTCACGTGCACGTGCACGTGGACGTGGACGTGGACGTGATCGAAAACGAAAACCTCCCCTCGTCTGCGCCCACGCCTACGCCCAGGGTGGGGAAGGTCCTCTCAAGTCGCATCTGGCGCGACCCCCCGCAATCGGCTACCCTTGACCGCGCGATGGACCTCCGGGCCGGCCGAGCGGCCCCGGGGCCGGGATTCTCGTACCGGAGCGACGACCATGGCCGATGTGAAACCCTTCCGGGGCTTCCGGCCCCGACCGGACCTCGCGGCGCGCATCGCGAGCCCCCCGTATGACGTGATCTCCTCCGACGAGGCCCGCGACCTGGCCCGCGGGAATCCCCATTCCTTCCTGCACGTGGCCAAGCCCGAGATTGACCTTGACCCCGCGGTTTCCCCGTACGATGACCGCGTGTACGCCAGGGGTCGCGAGAACCTGTACGCGATGATCCGGGACGGGCTCCTGGTGCGCGACCCCACACCGTGCCTGTACGTCTACCAGCAGCGCATGGGAGACCATGTCCAGGCCGGCGTGGTGGGGGCGTGCTCGGTCCGCGAGTACGAGGCCGGCCTCATCAAGCGCCACGAGCACACGCGCCAGGACAAGGAGGAGGACCGCACTCGCCACGTCACTGAGACCAACGCCAACGCGGAGCCCGTGTTCCTGACCTACCGCGCGAACCCGGCGATCGACGCCGTCGTGGACTGCGTCCGCGGCCGGACCCCGGCCTGCGACATCGTCACGGACGACGGCTTCGGCCACACGGTCTGGGTCGTGGACGATCCCGAAGAAATCCGGGGCTTGACCTCCCTGTTCGCCGAGGTCCCCGCCCTGTACATCGCGGATGGACATCACCGCACGGCCGCCGCGATCCGGCACGGGCAGGCGGCTCGGGCCCGCAACCCGACGCCCACCGGCGAGGAGCCGTACGAGTCCTTCATGGCCGTGCTCTTCCCCCACGACCAGTTGCGCATCCTCGATTACAACCGGGTCGTCCGGGACCTCAACGGACTCGCGCCGGAAACCTTTGTCCAGAGGGTCTCCGAGCGGTTCAACGTGTCCTTGGCGTCTTCCCCCCGCCCCGACCGACCGAGGACGTTTTGCATGTTCCTGGACGGACGATGGTACGCCCTCGAAATCCGCCCCTCGTACGTGCCCGCGGGCGACCCCGTGAAGGCCCTCGACGTGTCCCTCCTCCAGGACCATCTGCTGGACCCGGTCCTGGGCATCCACGACCCGCGCACCGACAAACGGATTGATTTCGTCGGCGGCATCCGGGGCACCCGGGAACTGGAGCGGCGCTGCCGCGAGGGGTGGGCCGTGGCCTTCGCCCTCCACCCGACGTCCCTGGACCAGTTGCTCGCCGTGGCCGACGCCGGCCAGGTCATGCCCCCCAAGTCCACCTGGTTCGAGCCCAAACTCCGCAGCGGCCTCGTCGTCCGACTTCTCGACGAGTGATCCCGATTGCCGCGGCCCGGGCGTCCTGCTATCCTGCCCCGGGCAATGAAACCGTCTCCCCCGGAGGAAACGACATGAAGGGAAACGACAAGGTCATCGAGGTTCTCAACGCGCTGCTGGCGGACGAACTGACCGCCATCAACCAGTACATGGTCCATTCCGAGATGTGCGACAACTGGGGCTACGAGCGCCTCCACAAGAAGATCGAAAGGCGCGCCATTGACGAGATGAAGCACGCCGAGAAACTGATCGCGCGCATCCTGTTCCTGGAGGGACTCCCGGTCGTCAGCCGCCTGAACCCCATCCACGTCGGGCCCGACGTGAAGCGCCAGTTCGAGCAGGACATCGAGGCCGAGACCGGGGCCATCCGGGCGTACAACGACGCCATCGTCCTCTGCGGAAACGCAGGCGATTTCGGCACGCGCGAACTGCTCGAGGGGATCCTCAAGGACGAGGAAGACCACCTGGACTGGCTCGAGGCCCAGATGGACCAAATCAGGCAGATGGGGTTCGAGATCTACCTGACGCAGCAACTGAAAGGCGAATAAGACGCCGGTCCGGTCTCTCCCGCGCGCTTCGTCCACCCGGGGGTGGCATGTCGGATCGCGCCCGCAGACCCCACGAGGCCCATCCCACCGGACCCGGGGGTCGCGACATCGAGGCCCTGGCCGCGCGCCTCCATCGGGACGCCACGGACCTTGCTCGCGCCATTGCCGCCGGAGAGGGGTTCCGGCCGGACCCGGCAACCCCGGACCTGTCGGTTGTCCTCCCCGTCACGGTTCACCTCGGCGCCGCCGCGGAGACGGGCGCGGGCCGGGACGCCTTCCTGGCCGAGGCCCGGCGCCGGGTGCTCGACGCCGTGCGGGGCATGGGTACATTCCGGAGCGGCCGGGTCTATTGCTTCCAGTGCAAAAAACCGGATTGCGAACATTCCAGACCCGCCGACCCCGCCGAGGTCTTCTGCGGGTACACGACCGGGGGGCGGCCCGTGTTCAAGGGTTTCGCGAACCTCTTGCTCGAGCGCAACGACCCCCGCGTGGAACTCCTGTACGCGACGCCCCCGGTGGTGACGGCCCTGGTCCTGGACGAGCGGGAACTCTCGGGGGAGTACCTTTCCGGGTTCTCGCGCGACGACTTCGCGTACCGGGTGCGGGGAGAGGTCATCTGCGGCCTTTTGCCCGCGCCCCTCGGTGGCCCCGGCGAAGCCCGCTCGGCACTCACGGTCCAGGTCGTGGAGACGCGCGGACCTGGACCGGGACGCCGCCTGCGCCTGAACGTGATCGGGGTCCGGCCCGACGACCTCGCGGACGCGATGAGCCGGGCGGGCCGGGAGGCAGGACCGGCCCGGGCCCTGGCGCGGATGTTCGCCGCGGTCGGGACGCGACTCGACGCGCTGGGCCGCCGCGCGAGGGACCTGGAGCGGCGCGGCTTTCCCGACGGTCTGGACGAGGCCGTGGGTCCGGTCCTGACCCACCTGCGTTCCGACCTCGAGCGCCTGTTCCGGGCCGCGTCCCGGCGCACGCGCCACGCAGAGGAGCGCCACGGGAGCCGGGTCCGCCCGACGGGCCAGGCGTTGCGGGACGCGGTCGAGGCCCCTGTGGAGCGGGTCCTGCACGACACCCGCCGCGACACGATCGTGGTCTTGGGACCCCGGGGACGCACGCACGTGTTCACGCGAGACGGGCGGCATGTGACGAGCCTGGTCCTGACACCGGCCGAGGTGGAGCGACGGTCCGGTCAGGCGAGATGGAAGGCACTCAACGCGGAGGAGGTGAACCGGTGGCGCGGGACGTTGGCGAGATGAGGCGGATGGCTGTCATCCTGGTCCTGGGCGTCGGGTGCGGCGCGGGTGGCGCAGCGACGCCCGGCGCCACCGAAGCGGACGCTCACTTCTCGACGCGACCTGACGGTCTCCCCGGCAACGACGACCCAGGGGCCACGTCTGCATGGCGCGTGCTCGCGATGATGGGGCTGTACACTGCCGCGCCCGGAGATGCAACCTCACGGCTCTCGACGTCCCTGTTGGAGCGCGTGGTCCTGGGGCGTGTTTTCCCCGTGCTCTCCGTAGGTTGTCTGATGCGGTCTTGAAACGCTCGGCCGGGTGGTCGCATGATCCGTGCGAGCGGATGTCTTGGGAGGAGCGACATGGCGACCCAGAAGGACGAGAACCTGTTGACCGCCGCGGCCCTGGCCAGGAAACTCGGGGTGACCCCCGCGAGGGTCAAGAAGGCGATCGAGGACGCCGGGATCCAGCCCGCGAAGGTGCGCTGCGGCTGTTCCTACTATTCCACGAAGGACGCCGCAACGGTCGAGGCGAGGTTGAAGGGGTAGGTCTCCTCACCGCCCCAGGACCGCTTCCCCCCGGCCGTCTGCACCGACCACGACGGTCGTCGGGGGGAGGAGCGCTTTCGCATCCGCGTCCCAGGCCCGCAGGGTCACGCGCTCCCCGGGCACGCCCGCGACCGTCACCCGCAGCGCATGTTTCTCCTCTGCGATGGCCTCGAAGCGCAGGTCCGCGAGCGTGACGTACTTATCCGTCTCGCCGAGAAGCGCAAGCCCGTTGTCGAGCACGGGGGCCACCACGTAGTACGCGAAGTCGTAGAGGTGCTCGAAGGGTGTCATCTCGAAGCGGCCGTCTTCCGGGACGAATCCCTCACCCTGGCGCCAGTCGTACACGACGAATTGGCCGGCCAGACCCAGGTCCTCGGCCAGGTCCACGTGCCAGTCCGTCACATGCTCCGGAAACACGAACTGGTCCTCGACCGGGAACCCGGGGTCGGTCTGCAACTTGGCCCACAGACGGTCCTCGATGGTGCGCTCCGGGTGTTCACTCGCGAGGTGGTACGCCGCGAGGTACGTCCACCGCCCAAGGCCCGGCCGCTCGGACCACGCCGCGGTGACGAAGGGCCGCGCGTGGGACGAGAACATCCGGTCGACCGGGGTCGCGGGGCGGTCAGGCTTCAGCAAAAGGCCGTCCGCACGACAGGTGCGCATCACGACGTCGCGCACAATCTGCCCCAGACCGTCGCCCACCCCGACCATGCCCCCGCTCAGGACGCTGACCAGGGCCTCCTGCTCCCCGCACCTCTCCGACGACCGGAAGTTGTCCTTGAAGGGCCACACCCCGAGGGCCCAGGCGAGCATCCCGACCGTGTGGAACTGCGGCCACCGGTGCGGCCCTCCGGGATCGAGCGGGTGATCACGCGGTGAAGGAAGGCGTCGCTCGCGGGGCTGTCCGCGGCCTCGCCCGCGTCGGACCCCGTGTCCGTGCCGGCAATGTCCGGGTCGTCACGGACCGGGCTCGGCAAGCCGCAAGCCAGTCCCAGCAGGACGGCAGCGGTCGGGATTCCCTGTCGGACCGTCTCGTTCACCCGCCCCATCGCGGTCCGGATCATGGTGGAGCAAGGGGCGGGCGGTCAACCGCGGGTTGCGGACTACGGCCTCGGTCGCTATCCTTTTTTCGCTGCTTGGGGGAGGTCAGATGATGAGGCGAAGCACCGCGATGTTCGCCCTGGGGGCGCTCGCGTTCGCGGGGTGCGGCGGAGGGCACGGCGCGGAACTCGACACGTTTCCTGGGGACGTTGCGGACGTTGCAACCCCTCCGGACACTGGCCCAGATGATGCGGGGTCCCCGGACGGCGTCGCCACGGACGGCGTGGGGGAAGTGTCCGACACCGCCGAACCGGACACGCGTCCCCCGCCCCTCGACCTCAGCGAACGCCTCGCCCCGGGTCAGGTGAGGGCCGGGAGGGTCGTCAAGCCAGAGGACCTGATCGGGGGCCGGACCGCCCGGGGCCGCGTCGGGGACTACAAGATCTACAACAGCCGGGTCGCGTTCATCGTCCAGGACGCGGGGCTCGCGTCCGGGTACAAGCGCTACGGGGGCATGCCGGTGGACGCGGACGTGGTACGGCCGGAGGGGGAAGCGGGCCGGAGCCAGTTGGGCGAGTTGTTTTTCGGATTCAACCTGCGCCTGTTTGAACCACTGGCAGTCGAGGTGGTATCGGACGGCCGGGACGGGGGTCGCGCCGCGATCCGCGTGACAGGCCGCGACGCCACGTTCCCGTGGCTCGCGTCCTTCCTGGGGGACCTCGTACCAGCGGACGCCCTCGGGTGCGAGATCGCTTACGAGTATTCGCTCGGTCCCGACGATGACTTCCTGACGCTCGATATCCAGGTCACGAACGCGTCGGCCGCATCGCTCGACCTCACGCTCCAGGTCGCCTTCATCATGGGGGACGGCCTACGGACTCATCTTCCAGGTCCGGGCTTCGACGCCTCGGCCCACGAGGGGGAGTTCTCACACTGGGCGGCCCTCGGGGACGCGGTTTCGTACGGGCTGCTCGCGGCCGAGGGTCCCGTGCAGATGGCCTTCCACGCGATGAACGTCGCGTTCGGCTTCTACCCCAACCTCGTGATCCCACCCGGCGAGACGCGGACCCTGCGGCGATTCCTGGCCGTGACAGGACGCGGGCTCGACGAGGTGGCGCGCGTCTTCCGGGGCCTCGGACCTGGTGTCGAGACCGGGACCCTGACGGGCCGGGTCGAGGCCGACCCCGAGGCCCATCGGCGGGGGGTCCGTGTCCATGTCCTGTCCCCGGCCGGGGACCACCTCTCTGTGATTCGCCCCGGATCGGACGGACTCTTCACAAGCGAGTTTGATCCCGGCTCGTACCGCCTGTTCGCCAAGGCCGACGGCTTCGACCCCTCTCCGGAAGTGCTCATCGAAGTGGTCGCGGACCAGGAAACCGAGGTCACGGTGATGCTCCCACCCTCGACCCCCTTTCATTACACCGTCACCTCGGACGGCGAGACCCCCATCCCGGCGCGCCTGTCGTTTTTCCGCAAGGATAGTTCTCCCACGAACATCCTGCCTGCGAAATTCGGCGAGGAGTCCTATCCGCTGGGCGCCCCGCTTGTCGTGTTCTCGGGCACCGGGGAGGGGGACGGCGTGATCCCCCGAGGGACCTACGAGGTCTGGGCCACGCGCGGGACCGAGTACGAGCGCGACCATGCCATCGTGGAGGCCGGCGAGGCCCCCTTGTCGCTCGCATTTCGGGTGGCGCATGTCGTGGACAGCGCGGGATACCTCGCCAGCGACGCCCACATCCACGCCGAGCACAGCCCGGACTCGGACGTCCCCGAGGACACCCGGGTCCGCACGGCCCTGGCGGACGGACTCGACATCCCGGTCCTGACCGAGCACGACGTGATCTACGACCTCGAAGCGGCGACCGCCGCAATCGCCGGGGCCGCCTCCCGGGTCCGGTTTATCCCCGGCAGCGAGGTCACGACTTACGCTTACGGCCACTTCAACGCCTTCCCTCTGACCCCAAAGCCGGAGCTGATCAACAACGGGGGGATCGAATGGTTCGACCTCTCGGCACCTGACCTGTTCCAGAGAATCCGTGATTCCGAGGACCACCCGGTCGTGATCCAGGTCAACCACCCGCGGGGCGCGGACATCGGGTCGTACTTCTCGGCGGTCGGGCTGGACCGGGACTCCGGAACCGTCCGGGTCTGGTCCAACTGGAGCGACGATTTCGACGCCATCGAGGTCTTCAACGGGGGCTGCTACAACGGGGACACCGAGGTCTTGCTGGACTGGTTCGACTTCCTGAACCGGGGGGTTCGCGTGTCGGTCAGCGGCGGCAGCGACACGCACTCGGAGCACGGCATCGGTTTCCCGCGGGTGTACGTCCCCACGCAGCATTCGCCAGCCGACCTGGACCCGCAGGAGGTGGTGCAGGCATACCGCGACCTGGGCGTGATCGTGTCGTGCGGGGCCTTCGTGCGGTTCGACGTCGGAGGGGTGGGCCCTGGAGGGACCCTGACCGAGGCGGGGCCTATCGAGGCGTTCGTCGAGGTCCAGGCCCCCTCGTGGATGGCGTTCCAGGACCTGCGCATCCTGCGCGAGGGCATTGAGGTCTTCGCGCTGCCCGCGGCGGATTGGATCCCCGGGGAGGGGGCCGTGCGCTTCCGCGACGTGGTGGACCTCCCCGCGACCGACGCCGACACCTGGTACGTGCTCGAGGTGCGCGGGGCAGGGGACCTCTGGCCCCTGCATTGGGGTCCCCCGTACGCCATCACCAACCCCGTCTTCGTGGACGTGGACGGCACCGGCTCCTACGACGCCCCGCTCCCGGCCTACCAGCCGCTTCCTCCGCGGTCTTGATGACCGTCTTCGTCGCCGGACACGACGATCCGACGGGAGATCGAACAGACGGGCAGGGAGTCACTCCGGCAGGTCCACGCACTGGCCCACGCAGTACTGGCCGCAGTCCTCCGGGGTGCAGAACATCGGGCACCAGACCTCGCACTTCTGCCAGGGCTGGCAGTTCGAGTCGGCCCGGCACCCCTCGACGGGCTGTGGGACGCACACCTTCTGGACCGTGCACGGCATCGCGCACGCCGGATCGGAATGGACGCAGGGCGGGCAGTATCCCTGCTCGACGCAGGCGGTCCCGGGCGGGCAGTCCGCGCTCGAGGAGCACTCCTGGGGCTTCGGCAAGCACTGACCCACGCACTCCGAGCCGATGCAACTCGGGGCCTCCGCGCCGGCGGGCAGAGGGTCACAGGGGCTCGGACACATCAGTTCGCAGTAGAACCCTTCGGGGCAGTCCTCATTCGCCTGGCATCCCGCATCCTTCTTCACGCACACACCGGAGCACCCCTCCACGCAGTAGGACCCGGGCGGGCACAGACCAGTGCACACGGTCTCGCACCGCTCACCCTCGCCGCACTCCGCGTCCGAGTTGCAGCCCTTCTGCGCATCCGGCTCGCACTGGCCCAGGAACCCCTCGTTGCAGGGCAAGCACCCACCCTGGCCGTCGTCGATGCAGATCATCGGGCACACGACGGGCTCGCACACGAACCCCTCGGGGCAGTCCGCGTCCACCGAGCACCTCACCGGCGGGAGTGGGTCGTCCACGCAGGTCCCCACGCAGTCCATGCCCTGGCACTTCTCGGCGCGCGGGGCCACGCCAAACACCGGCTCCGTGCACCCCTTCAGGCACAGGAACTCGCAGTGCTTGCCGGGACCGCAGTCCGCGTCGGTCTGGCACTGGACGGGCGCGAGCACGCACGCGGTGATGCAGGCGACGTCCTTGCACTCGCCCGCGGCGGGGTCACACGCGCCGTTGCACATGATGACGCACTGGTCCCCGGGTGGACACGTGACCTCGTCGCACGGAGTCGGCGGGTCCGGCAGGCACTCCCCGACCTTCCCGCCGTTTCAGGGCAGGCACTTCCCGCTCCCGTCTGGGATGCACCGATCCGCGCAATAGACCGGCGAGCAGTGGAAGCCGTCGTCGCATTCCTCGTCCTGGTCGCAGGTCTGGAGCGGGAAGGACTGGACCTGCGCCTGATCCTGTCCCCCGCCTCCGCCGCCACAGGCGAGCGCGAGGCAGACGACGCCGCTACCCAGAAACCCACGTGCATTTCGTGTTCCTTCCTTCAACCTTGCTCGGGTGGGGCCCGACCTCGACACCCCGGATGTCCCGGCCGCCGCCCAAGAGGGTATCGGGGAAGGTCCACGTTTCCTCCTCGTTCACGTGCACGTGGACGTGGACGTGGACGTGATCGAAAACGAAAACCTCCCCTCGTCTGCGCCCACGCCTGCGCCCACGCAGGCATCCAGATGCGACTCGCCGAGACGGGGACGCAGAGACGGCCCTACTTCGGACAGGTCGCGGGCACGGGGATCTGGCAGGTCCAGGCGGAGCCGTCCGGGCGCTCGGCGCAGACCTGGTTTTGCCCGCACCGCGGGGCCACGGGGTCGCAGGGGCGCGAGCAGAACGGCGGCAGGTCCCACCGCCCGTCCCCGTCCTCGTCGCGCGCGTCGGGCGGCGTGAAGCCGCCCCCGTCCACGTCTACCCACACGGGGTTGGTCATGGCCCAGGGGATCACCGGGAACGAGTCCGGCATCTGGATGGACAGGGACGACAGGGCCCCGCTCGCCAGGGCGACCAGGTCGTCCACGCTCTCGACCTTCAGAAGGCTCTTCAACAGCGGCTGGAGGAGGGGGTCGTCGTAGAGCAACTGGAGGTCAGGCTTGTACGAGGCGAGCAGGGAGTCCGCGCCCAGGGCGATGACCTGCTGGGTCAGGATGTGGCCGTACGGGTGGCGCTTGTAGACAGGCGACAACTGCTCGCGGTCCTCGAGGCCATACGCCGTGACCACGAACCACGCGTCCCGGTCCTGCACGCCCAGGTCCAGGGTCGCGTCCAAATCCACGATCGCCTCCTTCGGGGCCTCGGGGAACAGGCGCCGGAACAGCCGGCCATTGCGAGTGACCTCCACGCGGTCCACCCGGAACCACGACGCGGTCTGGACGCGGATGCGCGCGGTCAGGGCCCTGGCGCCGGTGGCGTCGAGCGTGTCCCCGACGGTCCCCCGGCGCCCGTCGTCCGTGACGATCTCAAACGAGACCATCGGACCCGATGACATCACGACCCGGTGTTGTCGGATGGCGTGGTTGACGTCGTGGAGGTCGAGCCCTTCCAGCCGGTCGGTCCCGACGTGGATGAAGTTCCTGGGGAGGCCGATCTCGTCCAGGGTGTTGTGCGAGTCACTGTTGGACATCCCGGTCACCGCGAGCCCCGCGTTGAGCAAGGCAAACCAGTCCTCGATGGGCTGAAACCGGGACGTGCAAGGGCGGACCTCGCACCCGTGGCACTCCTCGCGACAGGCCGCCGCGCACGCCGCGGTCCACCCGGTCCCGCCCTGGGCCGGCGCCGCGCAGCACTCCGGGTGCGGCCCGCACACGCACGCCTCGCAGGGGCAGTCCTCGCCGCCGCACCCCACCTGGAACCCGCCGCCCTCGCGCGGGATCGCCGCGCACCCGGCCATCGCCTTCGCGTAATCGCACCCGACATCCGTGGCCTCGGTCGTGGCCCAGAACGCGGCCTCTTCCTCGGGAGTTCGTTCCAGCATGAACCGTACCGACAAGAACTTCAGGGCCTCGAGCGCGATGCGCTTGCACTCGAGCAGCCCCACGCCCTCCTCGCCGCAGCGCGCCATCTCGTCGCGGAACTCCCGGTGCCACTGGCAGTGGTCCCACAGGACGCGCTGGTCCACGACCCCGTCCGGCAGGGTGACGCCCGCGGGCCGCACCATCCCCTCGCACGCCGGCGAGGGGTCCGCCTGCAACCATCCACACACGGACCTCGAAGGGTCCGCCTCGTCGAGCGGGAAGTCCCTGGGGTCCCGCGCGGCCACGACCTCCCGGAAGCAGCGGTTGTGCGCCTCCATCTCGCCCACGGTCGGGGTGCGCAGGTACTCCGCGTGCTTGCCGTTCAGGACCTCCATGGCGTGGAAGGCGCACGGGGCCTCCTCGAGGGCCTGGTTGCACATCTCCATGCCCGGCGTCTTGCGTTCCAGGTCGTAGGGCCGCATCCCGATCTGCGCGAAGTACCCCATGAACCCGTCGCGCGGGTGGTTCACCTGGAGCACGAAGTCGTCCGGCGAACCCAGGACCCTGGCCTTGAGCCCCTCCCAGATCTCCGTCATCGTCCGCTTGACCCACTGCACCGGGTCGTGGACCGCCAGTTTCGTGTCGTCGTAGCGCAGGGGATAGCCGTTGAAGTGTCCCCACTCCAGGGGCGAGGTCTCGACCCCGACCTGGGTCGCCAGGTAGCGTTCCAGGCCCATTTCCAGGACGTAGGGCCAGTAGTCCGTCACGTGGTCGTGGTCCGACGAGGACACGAACTCCAGCCCCTCCGCGACCGCCGCGGCCACTCGCAGGTCCATCGGGAGCGCCGAGTCCACGCTGTTGCGGGCGTGGACGTGAAAGTCCCCGGTCACGTGGCCGCTCGTGTCCACCTCGTGGGGGAGGACCACCTGCAAGGTGCGCCGCTGCCCCGGCAGGACCTCGTACCCCGACACCACGGCCCGGCCGTACTCGATCCCCCGGGACGCCACCACGTCGTATCGCCCCGGGGGCAGGTACACCGTCCCCGTTCCCGTTGCGGAATGCTCGCTTTCCAATATTCCGTGGTCATATCTTGTGTCCCCGAGGACCCCGTCGTTCTTCCCGTCCCAGTCGTACCGCATCCCGGTCGCGTCCAGCGGGATGAACGCGATCCTCGCGGGGATGGCCTGGCCCCCCTGGTCCACCACGCGGTACTCGATTTCCCCGCGGGGGGAAAGGACCAGGGTGACCCGCTCGGTCCCGCCGGCGGTCACCGTGACCGGCACCGGCGCGGACGTGCCCCGGTCGTGCGCGTGCGCCAGCAAGAAATAGCGCCCCGGGGGCAGCGGCCCCGAGAATCCCCCGTCCAGCGTCAGGTCCTGCCCGACGTCCGTCTGCATCTGCGAGGCCACGCCGGAATTCCCGAAGACCCGGCCCGCACACCGCCGGATGGCTTCCCAGGTGCCCAGGGCCTCGCCGCAGTCCTCGACCGCGCTCGGGTCCTTCACCGCGAAGACATCCACCCCGGACAGGGGCGCGAACGAGCCCTCCTCCAGGACCACGCCCTCGACCTCCCCTGTCGCCACCCCGCGCAGGGCATAGACCGTGCGCAGGACCGACCCCACGTCCCCGTCGCCCACGGCCAGGTAGCGCTCGTACGTGTAGTTGCGGTTCGTGTCCCGCATCGCGCCGCCCGCGCCCTCCTCGAGTCGGTCCCCCTCCGAGAAGTGCGTCAGGACCGCGGTCGCCGACGTGGAGAACAGCGGCACCATCACCTGGGACGGCAGGCACTGGTGCGCCGGCACGAGGTCCAGGACCGCGCCCTCCCCGAGCCGGGCCGCGGCCTGCTTGGCTCGCGCGTCCTCGGCCAGGAACCGCGCCTTCCAGTCATCCACGGCCTGCTGCCGCGCGGCCTCGCCAGCCGCGGCCCCGGGGTCCGCGGCCCCGTTGTCCACCTCTAGGAGGTGGATCGGCCGGTGGTCCACGACCAGTTGCCGCACGCGCGCGTCCGCGTCCGCCATGCCGTAGTCGTCGCGCAGCACCTGAACCACGTCGTCTTCGCGCGAGGGGTCGCGCAGGCGGGTCAGGGTCAGCCGAAAGGTCGGGCACTCGATGGGCGCCTTCTGGTTGGGATTGACCGTGGTCCACGCGTAACTGACGTTGCGCGCGGTCGCCGCCATGAAGTCATAGACGTAGGGGCTCCCCAGGGACCCCACGCCTTGCCACATGTCCTCGAAGATCTTCCGGTCCAGGTCATAGCCCTCGCCCGGCACGAACACGGACGCCTCGGTCCCGTAGAACAGGAAATCCCCGGCCACCACGCCGCCGCGCCACGCCGGGTCGCGCCAGTCCTGCAACCCCCCGAGCAGGACCCGGAAGAAGTCCCGGCTCTCGTTGAAGGTCGGCATCGGCTTCGCGGCCGGCGCGCACTCGCATACCGGGCACAGGCGCTTGAAGGGGCTCGCGTACCCCTCGCGGGGCTCCGAGACCTCCTCGAACACGTAGCCGTGCTCGCACTCGAGGTCGCACGGGACCGGCTGGCACCCCCCGAGCAGGGACTCCGACTGGGGCGACAGGGACACCGTGGTGCGCATGGTCAGGAAGGATTCGCCCTCATGCAGAATATAGTCTGTCGTAAAATCAAATGAAATCTGAAGCCGGTTGAGCAACCCGAAGACGTTGACGCCCAGGAACTGGTCCACCATGTCCACGATCTGGTCGAAGGTGAACCCCGCGAGGACCAGGTCCCCCAGGAACCCCTGCAACAGGTCGCGGTTCAGGAACTTGAGCATGTCGAACATGTACGCCGAGTGACCCTGCACGCGGATCACGGCCTCGCCGTCGCTGCCGTCCTTGCCCTCCGGGATGCCCACGAACGCGATCGTGGTCTCGACCCGGACGGGGCTGTCCGGGTCGTCCGTCGTGGGCAGGCGGACCACGCGGTTGGGGTTCAGGGGGTCCACGACCAGGAGGTTCGCCAGCGGGAAGGCCTCGGAGAACGAGTCCCACCCCTTGCCCCCGCGGTCCGGCGCCCACCAGCGGTGCCGGTCCACGTCGAGCAGGGTCCCCCCGAACACGCCTGCGGCCCAGCCCGGCCCCACGTTCCCAACCAGCGCCCGGATCTGGTCGTTCTCAACGATGAAGTCCCCGAGTTTCCCCTTGGCCGACGGACCGCCGATCAACTGGTCCTGGCGCGTGACCTGGTAGGCGCGCAGCGGGGGCTTGTTCCCGGCGCAGGCCTGGAGCACCGCCGCCACCAGCAGCGCCCCGACGATGACCTTGCGTGCGGACATGGCGACTCCCTCTCGCTCCAAGGAGACGTGGGCGTGGGCGGTCCCCTCGCCCGCGGCATCCCCGGGCCTCTCATCCATTCGCGTGCGCTCGCCCATGGCCAATCGTCAAAACGCGCACTGCACGGCCGCGATCACCGCATCGTTCTTCAGGGACAGCCCGTACCGCTCCCACCGGTGCTGGTACTCGACCTGGGCCTTGAAGAAGTTCGCGACCGCGTAATACGTGAACGTCCCGGCCACCACGACCTCGTCCCCCTCGGTGTTCAGGTCGCGGTTGTCATCCAAGTACTCGACCCGCGCCGCGAGTCCGAACTTGCGCCACACGTACCCGAGCGATCCCTGCACGCTCAACCGCTGGACCTCCGAGGGGATCGTGTTGACCGTGCTGGTCGGGTTCTTCTGCGGCTTCGAGCGGTCCCACAGGACCTCCCCGAACAGGTGCGCGCCGTACCATTTGAAGTGAAGATATCCCGAGGCGCCCATCGTCGCGATGCTGCGCCCGTCGTTGTAGAAGAACGCTCCGCCAACGCCCAGGCGCGGGTGCTCCGACCCCGAGGTGTCGCCCTCGTCCGGACCGACCGGGTCGAGCGGCTCGAAGTCCACGCGGCCCACGTAAGACAGGCGCTCGAACTTGTTGCCCTCCGTCACCCCGACCGGCTCGTAGCCCTCGTGGAACCCCGGCTTGCGCTGCAGCCCGTTGAACACCCCGGCGGTCAGGCGCAGGTGGCCGAGCCAGGGTTCCCCATAGACGACCACCCCCATCGTGGACGACGGGGCCATCGCGTAGGTCCCGAGGCTCCGGTCCAGGTGGGCGAGGCGCGCGGACGACCGCGTCTCGCCGTACGAGAAGGGGAACTTCTGGAAGCCCACCGCGGCCCCGACGTACCGGATGGGCCGGAAGTCCAGGTACGCCTCGTACAGGGGACCTCCGGTGCGCTCCTGGTCGAAGGCATCGAGTTCCACCTCGAACCGCAACCAGTCCTGGAACCCCCCTTCCACCCCGAGGCGTGCCCGCCTTAGCCGAAAACCCGGCTGCTGCATCGAGTCGCCGTTGGACCGGAGCGCGTCGTCCCCGACCCATCCGCCCCACGCCTGGATGCGCCCGTGCAGGGCCGCGTGAAACGGGCCGGAATCGAACCGGGCCGCGCCGCGCTCGAGCACCTGTTCCAGGGACTCCTTCCCGACCGGCGCGAGCGGCGGGCCTCCCTCGCCCTCCTCCTGCGCCAGGGCCACGACCGGGACCCACGCCATCGCCAGGACCACGACGAACCACCGCATGTCTTCCTCCGGGGACAAGGCGCGCCAATCGTACCCGTTCGGGGGTGGGTGTCAATCAACGGACCCACACGGTCTTGATGTTCACGAACTCGCGGATGCCGAAGACGCCGAGTTCGCGGCCGTAGCCGGACGCCTTGACCCCGCCGAAGGGCAGGCGTGGGTCGGACTTGACGAGGCCGTTGATAAAGACGCTCCCGGCCTCGACCCGTGCCGCCAGGGCCAGGGCGCGGCCGGCGTCCCGCGAGAAGATCGCCGCGCCCAGGCCGAAGGGCGAGCGGTTCGCGAGCGCGATGGCGTCGCCCGCGTCCCGGGCCCGGCACACGGCCGCGACCGGGCCGAAGGTCTCCTCGTCGTGGGCCGCCATGCCCGGCGCCACGCCGGTCAGGACCGTGGGGGCATAGAAGAAGCCCGGCCGGTCCAGGCGGTGCCCGCCGGTGCGCAACACGGCGCCTGCTCGCACGCTGCGGATCACCTGGTCCTGCAGTTCGTCGAGGAGGTCCTCCCGCGCGAGGGGCCCGAGGTCCGTGGCCCGGTCCATGGGGTCCCCGACGCGCAGGGCCTCCATGCGCCGCGCAAACGCCTCCTCGAAGGCGTCCGCGACCGCTTGCACGACGATGAAGCGCTTGGCTGCGATGCACGATTGCCCGTTGTTGATAATCCGCGCCGTCACCGCGGTCCGGACCGCCTCGTCCAGGTCCGCGTCCTCCAGGACGATAAACGGGTCCGACCCCCCGAGTTCCAGCACGGTCTTCTTGAGCGCCGCACCGGCTGTCGCGGCCACGGCCCGGCCCGCGGGCTCGCTGCCGGTCAGGGTCACGGCCTGCACCGCGGGGTCACGGATCACGCGGTCCACGAGGCGCGAGGGGATGAGCAGGGTCTGGAAGGCCCCTTGGGGGAACCCGGCGTCCCGGAAGACCTCCTCGATGGCCAGGGCGCAACCGGGGACGTTGGAGGCGTGCTTGAGGAGCCCCACGTTGCCGGCCATCAGGGCCGGGGCCGCGAACCGGAAGACCTGCCAAAAGGGGAAGTTCCACGGCATCACGGCCAGGACCGGACCCAGCGGGTCGAAGCGCACGAGGCTTCGCGAGGCGTCGGTCGGGACGATTTCGGGCGCCAGATACGCTTCGGCGTGCTCCGCGTAGTGCTCGCAGACCCAGGCGCACTTCTCGACCTCCGCCTCCGCGGACGAAAGCGTCTTGCCCATCTCCTCGACCATGAGGGCCGCGTACCGCTCCTTCCGTTGGCGCAGGAGCGCCGCGGCCTCGCGCATCCGAGCCGCGCGCTCCGCGAACGTCGTGTCACGCCATGCCTCGAAGGTCCGGGTCGCGCGGTCCAGAGCCTCGCGCACGAACGCCTCGTCGTGCTCGGCGATCTCACGCACCACCTGGCCCGTTGCCGGATTGATGACTGTCATGTCGCGCCTCCTCCGATTCGGTCGAGCACCCGGTGGGACGCCCGGACCCCACCCGGACCCATTGTAGATTCAATCGAGGGATCGGAGCCGCGGGAAACGCGGACACGGCCGGGACACCCCCGTGGATTCGTCCACGTTCACGTCCACGTCCACGTGCACGATCTCGTTCGGTGGAACACTCGACGGGGTGGGGGCCGCAGGGCCGCGATTTCGTTTGACACCCGCCGGGGAATCGAATATACGGGTGCGCCCGCGAGACGCGGGCCTGGACCTGGGTGGCCTCGAAGGCAGGGGCATCATGAAGACCTACGAACCGTCTCAGATTCGCAATGTCGGGCTGTACGGACACCAGGGCTCGGGCAAGACCTCGGTCGGGGAGGCGATGCTCTTCCTGGGCAAGACGACCACACGCCTGTGCAGCGTGGTGGAGGGGAACTCGAACTTTGACTTCGAGCCCGAGGAGGTCCGGCGGCGGTCGAGCATGTCCACGTCCGTCGGATACGCGGAGTGGGGCAAGCATCTCGTCAACGTGGTGGACACCCCCGGGGACACGAACTTCTGGTCGGACACGGTGCTGTCGCTCGTGGGCGCGGACCTCGGGATGGTCGCGGTCGGCGCGGTGGACGGGGTCCAGGTCGGGACCGAGAAGGCGTACCGCCTACTGGCGGACGCCGGGCTGCCGCGCGTCATCGTCGTGACCAAGATGGACAAGGAGCGGGCGGACTTCGACCGGGTCCTCAACGACCTGGTGGCCGCGTTCGGGGGCGAGGTGGTGCCGCTCGCGATCCCCATCGGGGCGGAGGCGAGCTTCCAGGGCGTGGTGGACCTCCTGCACAGGAAGGCGCGCACCTACGCGGGGCCCGGACCAGGCGCCGAGGGCGACATCCCCGCGGACCTGGCCGAGAAGGCGGCGAAGATGCGGGAGCGGCTCGTCGAGAAACTGGCCGAGCAGGACGACGCCCTCATCGAAAAGTACTTTGCGGACGGGGATTTGCCCGCCGAGGACCTGGAGCGCGCGATGGTCACGGGCCTGAAGCGGGGGAGCGTCGTGCCGGTCGTCGCGGTGAACGCGGCCCAGGCGGCCGGCGTGGACCTCCTGCTCGACCTCGTGACGAGGTACGGCCCCGACCCGACGGAGCGCAAGGGGTTCAGGACCCGCAAGGGGGAGGCCGAAGTCGAGGTTGCGGCGACGCCGGGCGGCCCGCTCCTCGCGTACTGCTTCAAGACCGTCGTGGACGTGCACGCGGGGAAGATCACGGTCCTGCGCGTGATCTCGGGCTCGATGAGCCCGGACGGGTCGTTCGTGAACGTGGTGACCGGCACGCAGGAACGGTACGGACAGATCGTGAAACTCGTGGGCAAGAAGCAGGACTCGGTCCCCCAGGCCGTGTGCGGAGACATCGTGGCCGTGGCGAAACTGAAGGACACGCGTACCGGCCACACGGTCGCGTCGGACCGCGGGGCTGGCACCCTCGTCACCCTGCCGTTGCCCGACCGTTGTATCGCCTACGCCATCAAGCCGAAGACCCAGGGGGACGAGGACAAGGTCTCGGCCGCCGTGCAGAAACTGGTCGAGGAGGACGTGGGGCTCGCCTTCACGCGCGACGAGGAGGCCAAGGACCTCTTGCTCGAGGGCCTGGGCCAGGTGCACCTCGAGACCGCGGTCGAGAAACTCAAGCGGAAGTTCGGGGTGGACATCGAGATGCGCCCCCGGCGCGTCCCGTACCGCGAGACGATCCGCGGGTCCGCGCTGAAGGTCGAGGGCAAGCACAAGAAGCAGACGGGCGGCCACGGGCAGTTCGGGGTCTGCTACATTGACCTGGAGCCCCTGCCACGCGGCGAGGGATTCGCCTTCGAGGACAAGATCTTCGGGGGCGCGATCCCCAAGCAGTACATCCCCTCGGTCGAGAAGGGGATCCGGGACGCGATGGCCCGGGGCGTCGTGGCCGGCTACCCGGTCGTGGACGTGCGCGTGCGCCTCGTGGACGGCAAGTACCACGAGGTGGACTCCGACAACCGCTCATTCGAGATGGCGGGCTCGCGGGCATTCAAGGCCGCGTTCAAGCAGTGCCGGCCCGTGATCCTCGAGCCCATCATGAACATGACTATCCTGATCCCGGACGAGCACCTCGGGGACATCATGGGCGACATCAGCGCGCGGCGCGGGCGCGTGCTCGGGATGGAGGCCGCGGGTCGCGGCACGCAGGCGGTCAAGGCGGCGGTGCCCATGTCCGAGGTCCTGACCTACGCGTCCGACCTGCGCTCCATGACGTCCGACCGCGGGTCCTTCACGGCCGAACTGTCCCACTACGAAGAACTCCCCTCCCACCTCGCCGACAAACTGATCCAGGAGGCGGCGAAGGTCGAGGAGGAAGAGGAGTAGGGGACCCGTGGGCCGTCGTCAGAGCGTCAGGCCCAGCGTGCCCGTCGTGCACGAGAAGAGCGACCTCATCACACTGTCGAGATAGTCGTCCAGGTACGACCCCCCCACCTGGATAGGGAGCCGCTCGAAGGTCGGCCTGGGCGACAGGGCGAACGCGAACAGAAACGCCATCAGGGCCTCGATGTTGCGGGCCAGCCGCCCCCGGTACTCCTGCTTCTCGCGCTGCTCCAGGATGTGCTCCTCGTGCATGCTCCGCCCGACCTCCGACTCCATCAGTTCCTCGAAGTTGATGAGGAGGATCTCGAAGCGGACCTCGCCCTCGCCGGTGGTCACGAACTCCCGGCACAGCCGGCGGGCCTCGTTCGCGTCCCCGGCCACCCGTCGCTGCACCAGGACCTCACACGCCGCGCTGGTCGGCGGTTCCTTCACGACCTCGTCCACCGGGAGGCGGTACGACAGGACCCGGTTCAGGCCAACGAAGTTGCCGGAGAACCGCTTCTCGTCCACGACGGCCAGGTCCGGATGCGTGGCCAGGTACTCCTCGACGCGCGGCGCGACCTCGGGGCTGACCAGGACCCGGATGCCCACCACGTCATCAATGAAGAACTGGGGCATGGTCACCAAAAACTGCCCCTCGCGGATAGACTTCAGGACCCGGCGCTCCGCGTGCTGGAACTCCGCCACCATCTCGTCGGGCGGCGTGATCAGCAGTTCCCTGGGGATCCCGTGATGCCGGGCGCGCTCCTCGGCCAGTTCGTCGGCGCGCCGCCGAATCTGCTCGAACAGGTAGTCAATCAGGCGCCGCGCGCACTTCTCGGCCACGCGGCGCACTCGCTTGATGCGGCGCGACCCGACGTAGCGCGGCGGTTCGCCCTGCACGAAGAGGAGCCCCTCGTAGGGGGTCTCGCGGTAGAAGTCCTCCGGATACTTTTTGTAGCGATTGATCAACGTCTCGATGCGTGGCGTCAGATAATATGGATTGGCAACGACCAGGTCCTTCAGTTCCCCCTTGGCCCGCACCGAGACGGTCTGGACATCGGGGCCGCGGACCGCCTCGAACAGGCGCACCGCGAAGTGCGTGGACCACACGCGCATCGCGTACGAGTTGAGGTTGACGATCCGCTTCAGACGCGTCGGGTCGTCAGGCTCCAGCCGGTCCTCGATGGCCCGACCGAGGATGTCCGCGAGTTCCTCGCGGTGCAACATGCTGCCGAGCAGGACCATCCGTGCTCTCCCATCGCGCGGCCACCGGTCTTGCGGGAGCGGATCGTTTCAGGACGGCCAAGGGTTGTCAAGGTCGAGCGCCCGCCGACCCAGGGCACTGTCGTTGTGGGCAAATGGTTCCATGAGACAGGAGAAGTCGGCGGGGCCTGGACTTTGGAGTTCATCCGTGGCGTGCTCGTTGCCGTGGAAGCGCGGCGGACAGTGCGGGGCCTGGAGATCGTGGTGGAGGGGTCCCACGGCGACGCACTCGGCCACCGGAACCTGAAGTGGATTTAGAAGCAGGTGACTGGGCAACCGCGGCTAACCCGCCGCGAGTCGGCTGTTGCCGTCTGCAGGCACTTCGGCTGGCGGCGTCCCGGTGGGATCTACGCGACCGACTCGGTGCGGCTGCTGCGGGTCCGATGGGAGAGGCGCGGCCAGCTGCGGCTCCCGCCTCCGATTCGTGGGCAGCCGGCGCCACGACGTCGGCCAGACGAGGCGGAGGAGGTGGACTTCGGCAGAGGCAGGACGGACGGAGGGCTGGAGGTCGGGCCGATCACGGACGAGGAGCGCCCGAGGTGGCGGGCGCTGATGCGGCGCCATCACTCTCTGGGCAACGGTGGCGACGTCGGCGAGACGGTTCGCTTCGTGGCGCTCGAAGGCGGCAAGCCGGTGGCCCTGCTGTGCTGGTCTGCGGCGGCGCTGTACAACGGGCCGCGCGAGATGCCAAACGATGAAACAGCGTCGAGCACGTTCGCCGCGTTATCCTCGACCAACCGGAGCAATCCGCGCTGTGGCGCGGATTGTGACGCGCCCGCGACGCAGGCGCCGTGGGGGGTGAACTGGCACGAGAACAGCCCTGCTGTTCGAGTACCAGGGAGGGGGGCATGCGACGCCCCCCTCGAATGGTGTCCGGTCTCTTTGAAGATGCCGAGCACGAACACTTTGATGGGGTAAGTCCAGTTCCGAATCCCCTTGAAAACCGCATCAGTACCGCATCTGCCGACATCACGGATCGCTCAAGCAGAAACAGCCGCGGCGCGGGCTGGACGCGCACCAACGTGGCGTGCTCATGCAGGCCGGACGCGCCGTCCGCCGCTTCCGATCCGAGATCGGGCTTGGAGGACGGCTCGTCGCGACTGGCGACGCCGACCGCTGACCGGCTGCTACCGGATCCCGCGGGCTGTTGAACAAGCCCCCCACTCTCTCCCCGCTCTCCGCTCCGGAGAGCAGGATCGGGCCCGAGAACGCCCCTGAGACCCGGCCGCCGGGTTCTCCGTCCGCGCCCTCGGAGAGCGCCGCGCCCCCCGGCGCGACTCGCAAACCCCCGCGAATCCTGGCCGAAAAGCGCAAAAGCCCCGGCGGTTTCCCGCCGGGGCTCGCTGTTGAACAAGGGCCCGACCGGGTTGGTCGGGCAGGAAGAATGGCTCCGGCGGAGGGACTCGAACCCCCGACCAAGCGGTTAACAGCCGCCCGCTCTACCGACTGAGCTACGCCGGAACGACAGGCGTCCTGCAAGACCTCCGACCTGGACGCAACGGTCGCGGTCCGTCGGACACCCCAAAGAGCCGGGGCGTATTGTTGGGAAAGGCGTGGGGGTTGTCAATAGGCGACCGAGTGGACCTTCCCCACCGTGGGCGTGGGCGGAGGCGTAGGCGTGGGCGCAGACGACGGGAGGTCTTCGTTTTCGATCACGT
>FWPU01002825.1_pt1 | contig 25749 bp, 25 predicted proteins | sample 2228361 | NCBI WGS metagenome assembly FWPU01 (sample SAMEA103939777, study PRJEB20133) | metagenome | reverse complement strand
AAATTGAATTGAAGAACATCATCAGTTTTTTGTTTATCGGGTTTGCGCTGAGGGGTAGTGGTGGGGTGACTTGATGAATCGCGCACAACCGACTCGCGAGCCGGGGCCGGTTTAAACGATTTGGTATCCACCTCGGCATCGGCATGTGTAGGATGATGCGAAGACGCGCCTTCATTGCGGACTTCCCGCGATTCGCGGGCAGGCAGCGGCTCCAAACCTTCCTGTGCCTTTGTTGAACTAACAACAAACGAACCCAGCAGCATTTCGCAAGCCAAAACACGTGGGGTTGAGTGCTTCATGCATCCGGCAGATAAACAACGCAAAATTTTGGTGTAGTGTTACGCGAAAGGTAAAAATTTCCTTTTGACGGAAAGCGGAAAATTAGATGAAATAGCCGGATAAATAGATAAAACCGGTTGTTTTGGACTATTTTACAGCCGCTTTTGGACTTTTAAGGGATGATTTCTTTTGACGACTTTTTAAAGGTAGAGGTGCGCTGCGGCACCATTATTCGTACCGAGTTGTTTCCCGAGGCCCGCAAACCGGCTTTTAAATTATGGATCGACTTAGGCGATTTGGGGGTAAAAAAGTCAAGTGCCCAGATTACGGCCCACTATACCCCCGAGTGGCTTACCGGAAAACAGGTGATATGTGTGGTCAACCTGCCACCCAGAAGAATTGCCGGCTTCGAGTCGGAGGTGCTGGTAACCGGCTTTCCGGGTGAAGAGGGCAAGGTGGTGCTGGCCTTACCCGAGAGAAAAGTACCCAACGGGGCGCGATTATTTTAACTATGGTAACTTTTTCAGACCTGCCGGGCATTACAGGAGGCAACCTGTTGCAACTTGCGGTAAACCGCCCGGTGGTCCATTTGGTTACCGACAGCCGCAGAACGGGGCCAATTGATGGTGCGGTTTTTTTTGCTTTACGGGGTAGCCGGCACAACGGTCACGATTTTATACCGGCTCTGTACGAAAAAGGCATCAGGCTGTTTGTTGTAGAGGTGCCCTGGCCCGTGGCACATTATCCGGCAGCCAGTTTTTTACAGGTGGCCTCATCGGTAAAAGCCTTACAAAAACTGGCAGCACACCATCGCGGGCAGTTTTCCGTGCCGGTGGTGGGTATTACCGGCAGCAATGGCAAAACCATAGTAAAAGAATGGCTGTACCAGGTGCTTTCGCCCGAACAGGTAGTGGTTAAAAGCCCCGGCAGCTATAATTCGCAAATAGGCGTACCGTTATCGGTATGGCAAATGCGTTCCTATCATAGTTTGGGTATTTTTGAAGCGGGAATAAGTCAACCGGGAGAGATGAATGCCTTGGAGCAAATCATCCTTCCCGATTACGGCATCTTTACCAACATTGGTCCGGCTCACGATGCAGGCTTTGAAAGCCGCAGGCAAAAAATTGATGAAAAGCTAAAGCTCTTTCTTCGGGTGAAAAAGCTGGTGTACTGTGCCGACCATCACGACATCCACCAGGCTGTTCGCAGGCACCAAATCCCATCGTTTACCTGGGGCACGGGTAAACATTCCGACCTGCTGCTGGAACAACAGGAAGGTCGGTATTTTTTGCACTACCAGGGAAGAAAAGCACCCCTCACCTTTCCCTTTAGAGATGCGGCCAGTATAGAAAACGCCATGCACTGTGCGGCCATGATGTGCGTACTGAAATACGAGCTGCAAACCGTTGCCGAACGCATTAAACGCCTGAGGCAAATACCCATGCGCCTGGAAGTGAAAGAGGGTATAAACGGTTGCCTGCTTATTGACGATGCCTATAACAATGATTTGGGCGGACTTCAGATAAGTCTGGATTTTCTTCAGCACCAGCACCACCATGGTGTGCGAACGGTGATTCTTTCGGATATGGAACAAACCGCACTTGCCGATGAACAACTGGCCGGCGAAGTGGCCGTTAAAATCAATCAGGCAGGCATAAACCGGTTTATCGGAATCGGGCCGGTTTTAAGTCGCTGGCCCCAATTGTTTCGAATGCCTTCCAGTTTTTTTGCCTCTACCGACGACTTTCTGAGACACTTCAGGGCCGATGATTTCAAAAACGAAGTCATTCTCATCAAAGGCTCAAGGGCATTTCGGTTCGAGCGCATTTCAGCTCAGTTGCAGCGCAAACTACACGGCACAGTTCTGGAAATCAACGCTGCCGCTTTGGTTGAAAATCTGAATTTTTTCCGCTCCCTCCTCCGGCCCGGTACACGCATAATGGCCATGGTTAAAGCTTTTGCTTACGGCAACCACAGCGTACAGGTGGCTAACCTGTTGCAGTATCACCGGGTTGATTACCTGGGCGTAGCCTATACCGATGAGGGGGTAGAGCTGCGGCAACATAACATTACTCTTCCGATTATGGTTATGAATCCGGCCGAAGAAAGTTTCGATATGCTAATGCACTATCGGCTGGAACCCGAAGTGTACAGTTTACCCCTGTTAGAAAAACTGGTTGCTTTTCTAAACGGCCGGCCCATGGGTATTCACATTAAACTGGATACGGGCATGCATCGCCTGGGGCTTGAGCCGGACGATTTACCCCGGCTGCTGCATATACTCACCACGCACCCTCATCTTGAAGTGCGATCGGTTTTCAGTCATCTATCTGCCTCTGATGATCCAACCCTTGACGCCTATACCCGCCAACAGGCTGAAAGTTTTATGGCCATGGCTTTGCAAATTAAGAATGCTTGCAAGGGTAAACCTTTGTTGCACCTGGTCAATACATCGGGCATCATCAGGTTCCCACAGTATCATTTCGATATGGTAAGGCTGGGCATAGGTTTATACGGTGTTGACCCCACAGCAGCCCACGCGTTGCGCCCGGTAGCTACGCTAAAAACAACCGTTTCGCAGGTGCGATACGTAAAGGCAGGAGAGCCGGTAGGTTATTCGGGTAAAGGAGTGGCTGCACACAACCGAAGTATTGCTACCCTGGCTATTGGTTATGCCGATGGGTTTAGCCGGGCGCACGGAAACGGAGCAGGACAGGTGCTTATTCATGGACAACGCGTACCTGTGGTGGGCAATGTGTGCATGGATATGACCATGGTTGATGTTACCGGTTTGGATGTTAAAGAAGGCGATACGGCCACGATTTTCGGAGAAGAACTGCCACTTGAAGAGGTGGCGGCACGGATTGGTACAATTCCTTACGAAATCCTTACCCATACCAGCGCGCGGGTAAAACGGGTACTTGTTGCCGAAGGCACCTAATTGCTTTATCCGCAGCCTAAGTTCTTTTTCAGGTCTCGGTGGGGTAAAATACCCATGCTCTTGAGGTTGTTTGGTTGGGGCGTAGGGTCTGTTTCCGGTGATTTTACTGTCTTTTTGGGCTTATCCGTTTTCCGCTTCTTTTTTGGGGCTTTCATATTCAAAGCTAAGCAATTTGGGCTTTGCCGCAGTCCATCATTGTACAGGTGGAAATGGCCCCATATATTTGCCTTGTTTAAAATAAATCTAAATAATATTTGGTTCGGAATCTTACAGATCTAAAACCCGGTGAACAAGGCATTGTTTCCGGTTTTTCTGACGAGCAGTTGTCGGTTAAATTAATGGAGATGGGATGTCTTCCTGGTGTTCGGGTGCGTTATAATTTTTGTGCCCCGTTGGGCGATCCGATTTGCATAAGTGTGGCAGGGTACGAATTGTCGCTGCGTTTGGACGAGGCTGCCACAGTTTACATTATCAGCTAAACCATGGGCGGCAGGATAAGGGTAGCGTTGGTGGGCAATCCCAATTCGGGTAAATCGTCTTTATTCAATCAGCTTACCGGCCTGAAGCAACACACGGCCAATTTTCCAGGGGTTACCGTAGAACGGCGCACCGGCATGTGCCGCCTGCCTGGTGGTACAACTGCAGAAGTTACCGATCTTCCCGGTCTGTATAGTTTATATCCGCGCAGCCTGGATGAACGCATTGTAACCGAGTACCTGCTTCATCACCACTCACCCGAATGTCCTGATGTAGTGGTGGTGGTAGCCGATGCCACTAACCTGAAGCGCAACTTGTTGCTGCTTACCCAGATTGCTGACGTGGGGCTGCCCGTTATTCTGGTATTGAATATGATTGACCTGGCTGCCAAAGCCGGTATTACCTACGATCTGAACCTGTTAAGCCGGCGGTTAGGGGTGCCCGTAGTGCCCACCAACGCCCGCACCGGCCAGGGAATAGAAGCGTTAAAACAGGTTTTGCAACAGCCGCAACCTGCAACCAAACACGCTGTTTATGTTTTGGAGGGCGAAGTATTGCTGGCAGCCCGCGAGTTGCGACAGGAAACCGGTGTAGATAACGACTACGAAGCCTACCAGTTGCTGGAGCAGCCCGTTACGCCAGGCTTTGTGCCGCCCCACCACCGCGAGGTTATCAGCCGTCTGCGCGAAAAATATAACCTGTTTCCCGGCAAACACCATGGAGCAGAAACCATTCAGCGCTATACCTTCATACAGGAATTGCTGGGGCAAGCTATCATTAAACCCGCTGACGAGACCTGGAAAAAGTATTCCTATAAGCTTGACCGCCTCCTTACCCATCGGGTGTGGGGATACTTGATTTTCTTTACTGTTTTGCTGTTCATTTTTCAATCTATTTTTTCCTGGGCCACCGTGCCCATGGATTGGATCGACAGCCTGTTTGCACGGCTTAGCCGATACTTAAACCACCATCTTCCGGAAGGACCGGTATCCGAATTGCTGGCCAACGGCATAGTGCCCGGTGTTGGCGGCATTGTCATGTTTGTGCCACAGATCGCCATTCTGTTTGGGTTCATATCGCTGTTGGAAGAAAGCGGCTACATGGCCCGCGTGGTGTTTATTATGGATAAAATTATGCGCAGGTTCGGGCTTAACGGAAGAAGTGTGGTGCCACTCATGTCGGGAATGGCCTGTGCCATCCCGGCCATTCTTTCTACCCGGATGATTGACAATTGGAAAGAACGACTCATTACTATTTTGGTAACACCGTTAATGAGTTGCTCGGCCCGCATACCGGTGTTTACAATTCTAATTGCGCTCATCATCCCCAATCGAACTTTGTGGGGCGTGTTTAATCTGCAGGGTTTGATGCTCATGGTCCTGTATCTGCTGGGTTTTACGGCAGCTGTTACGATGGCCTGGCTGTTCAATAAAGTTATCCGCTCGCGCGAACGCAGCTATTTGTTGCTGGAGTTGCCTCCTTACCGGCTACCGCGATGGGCTAACGTAGGGATTACCATCTTTGACAAGACACGCGCGTTTGTTTTTGAAGCCGGAAAGATTATTCTTGCCATTTCGGTTGTACTATGGGTGTTAGCCAGCTATGGACCGCCCGGCAAAATGGAAGCCGCTGTGCGCCAGGGGCAAAGCGAAGCCCTTAAGTTGAAGTTATCTGCAGAAGAAGCAAACGACCGCGTGGCGGCACTGCAGCTGGAACAATCGTATGCCGGACACATCGGCAGGTTTTTGGAACCGGTTATCCGGCCGTTGGGTTACGATTGGAAAATAGGCATTGCGCTGCTCACCTCTTTTGCCGCACGCGAGGTGTTTGTAGGCACCATGGCTACCATTTACAGCATTGGCAGCAGGGCTGATGATGAAAATACCGTTAAGCAACGCATGCAGCAGGAAGTTAACCCGCAAACGGGCCAACCGCGGTTTACCTTTGCAACCGGCTTATCGTTGTTGTTATTTTACACTTTTGCCATGCAGTGTATGAGCACCCTTGCCGTAGTTTACCGCGAAACGCATAGCTGGAAGTGGCCCGCGCTGCAATTGTTTCTTATGAGCTTATTGGCATATATCTCGGCTTTTGCGGCTTACCAGCTTTTTGCCTAACAGTTGGTATAGTTTTATCCGTTATCTTTATAGAAAATATTCCAAAATGAATACCGATTACCAATTGGGTTTACTATACCTGGTACATTTACTGGCAGGTGTGGACGGGAAAATTGACACCCACGAGCGGCAGGCCATCAACACTATTTGCCAAAGCGAAAAGATTGAAGATGTTTTAACGGAAAAGTTTGAACATGAAGTGCAAACCAAAAAAGAGCGCGAAATATATCAGGCCGGCATTGAATGCCTGAGCAGGTGTACCGATGAAGAGCGATTGCGCGCATTTTCCATTCTGTATCGTTTGGCCGAAGCCGACGGGCGCATTCATGTAAAAGAAGTAAGGTTGCTGTTATATTCAATAAAAGTTTCGGGGGTGGAGTTTGAGGATGTGGTGAAAGCAGCCGAAAAAATTAACCTCTTTTAAAAAAACCGTTGCCCATGCAGGCAACGGTCTTAAGACTGAGTAGAGGAGTTGTATTATTTCTTTTCGGTAACCGGTTTGGGGGTTACGCCCAGTTTTTTAAGCACCAGGTCCGAAACGTCCAGTTTTTCGTCACCGTACAAAATCACATCCAGGCCGCTTATCTGATTGTTTAAGATGATGGAGAAGCCGTTTTCTTTGGCTACATCTTCAATGGCTTTACCCACCTTTTGGTACACGGGTTCCATTAGTTGCGTTTGCTTGCGCTGCATTTCGGTTTGGGCATCCTGTTGCAGTTTTTCTATGTTTTCCTGCATTTGGCGCAACTCGCGTTCGGTATTTTGACGCACGGCTTCCGGAACGTTGGCACCGAACTGCTGGTATTCGGTAACCTTTTTCTGGAAATCGGCCAGCTTAGCATCTATTTGTTTTTTGAGTTGCGTTTGCAGGGCCTGCAGTTCGGTCTCAATGGTTTTTGATTCGGGCATTTGGCTAAAAATGTATTCCACATCGGCAAAGCCGATCTTCAAGGGAGTTTGTGCGTTTCCTAAAATTGTGGTAAACAGAACAAGCACAAGAGCAGATACGTATTTCATGTGTTTTATTCTTTAAAATTATGTTTAGTTGGATACGGGTTTTCAGGGTTTAATCCGGTCGTTGGGGTCGCCCAGGCCAAGTTCTTCCAGTACAAAATCGGTATAGTCAAAGCGCGGGTCGGTATAAACCATGATCAGTTCCCCGGCTTTGTCGAACACAATGGCCAGGTTATTCTTTTTGGCCACCTTGTCCACGGCATCCCATATTTTATCTTGGACGGGCTTTATCAGTTCTTCTTTTTTCAGGAAAAACAAACCGCCGGCCCCAAACACTTTGCGTTGGTATTCTTTTAATTCGGCCTCTTTGCGGGCAATGGCATCCAGGCGCTCCTTACGCATTTCTTCGGTAAGCAAAACCTGTTCGGCCTGCAGGCTGCGGTACATGGATTCAATGTTTTTAGACATGTTCAGGATTTCTTTCTCCCATAGTTCGGATAACCGGTTAATTTCTTCCTGGGCCTTCTTGTATTCGGGCATACGGCCCAGAATAAATTCCGAGTCGATGTAACCGAACCGTTGAGCCAGGACAAAATTCGGGCCGAAAATGGTGAAAATTATGATAACCGGGTAAAGACGCATGGAATCAACGGATTTGCTGACCAATGGTAAACTGGAACCTGGCCCCACCAACGGGATTGTCGGAGCCCAGCGGGAAGGGGTCGAGGGGCAGACCCCAGTTTAATCCGATAAGTCCGAAGGCGGGCATAAATATCCGAACACCGAAACCCACGGTTTTATATAGGTTAAACGGATTGAATTCGCGGTAATTGTTCCAGTTATTACCCGCTTCGGTGAACAGGAATCCGTAAATGGTGGCTGCATTACCGGTAGTTACGGGGTATCTTAGTTCCAGGCCGAATTTGTTATACACAATCCCTCCGCGTACCGATTGGTCCAGGCGGTTGTAAGGGGGGGTAATCTGGTTATCGTCATAGCCGCGCAACCCGATGATGTCCTGGCCTAAAACAAAAGCCCCAAAACCGCCGGCCAGACCGGCACCGCCAACAAAGAAGCGTTCAAAGGGGGTGTAATCCAGCGATCGGGTGTACCGCCCGATAAAGCCAAAGTGCGCCTTGGCTTCGAATACCAGTTTGTTTTTCCGGTCCAGAGGCATGTAGTACTTGGCATCGAACATAACCTTGTAATACTCCACCCATTTGTACAACTCTTCAGGGGTAGCTGTTTCGGGGTTAATCCTTCGCCACTGCGAGAAAGGCGGAGTAAATGTACCACTAAGCGACACAGTAGAACCGTTGGTAGGATACATAAAGTTATCTACGCTGTTGCGTGCTAGTGTTACATTAAAGGTTATGGAATTGGAGCGGCAACTGTTACAACCCGGAATGTAATTGGGCGCATTGCGTAAATCATATTCAGTTAACGACAGTGAGTTGGTAAGGGTAAAAAAGTTGTCGGGCCAGTTAAGCACGCGGCCCAGGCCTACGGTAATGTTGCTCACACCTATGCGCGATTCAATATCGCTGATAAAGCCCAGCGAATCGGTTTGGCTATATTGCTGTCGCGATACCGATTTGTTGGCGCTGATGGTAAGCGATTGGGGTTTGCGCCCGCCCAACCAGGGTTCGGTAAACGATATGCTGTAGTTCTGAAACCTGCGGCCATTGGCCTGAATACGCAACGACAGGCGTTGCCCATCGCCAACCGGAAGCGGACGCCACTGCGAGATGTTGGTAAGATTACGTGCCGAGAAGTTATTAAATGTAAGACCCAGGGTGCCTACAAAACCAAAAGCACCACCCCAGCCACCGGAAAGTTCAATCTGGTCGTTCGACTGCTCTTCTAACTGCCATTCAATATCAACCGTACCGCTGGCCGGGTTGGGAACCAGGTTGGGATTGATTTTTTGTGGATTAAAGAAACCCAGTTGTCCCAGTTTCTGCTGGGTGCGGATAATGTCAGACCGCCTGAACTTCTGGCCCGGCAAGGTGTATAACTCTCTTCTTATTACATGGTCGCTGGTGCGCTCGTTGCCCGAAATGGTTACTTCGTTAATGGTGGCCTGTTCGCCTTCAAAAATGCGCATTTCTACATCTATTGAATCTTTACCTACTACATATTCAACCGGTGTTACGCGGAAGAACAAGTAGCCATCGTCCATATACAAACCGGTAATATCCGAACCCTTCGGATTAAAGGTTATTTTTTTATCAATCAACTCACGGTTGTACACATCTCCTTTCTGGATGCCCAGAATGGCGTTAAGCGTGCTGGCCGTATGAATGTAGTTGCCTGTCCAGTAAATGTTGCGGAAATAATATTTATGACCTTCCTGAACGCGCAGGTCGATATTGATACTTTTATGATTATGGGCATAAACCGTATCGGCCAATATTTCGGCATCGCGGTATCCCTTGGTGTTATAAAAATCAATTACCTTTTGCTTATCTTCTTCAAAGTCGGCAGCAATGAATTTGGAACCTTTAAAAACATTAAGTTGAATATTTTCGCTCAGGGCTTCGCGCAGCTGGTGCCAGCCCACCTGATACGAGGTGTCGACCCAGGCTTTTATCTGATTGGGCCGCAGGCCCATCAATTTGCGGATGAGCGTGCGGTGAAGTGCAATTCGGGGGTATTCGGCTGTTTTTTTCATTTTGGCTTTCAGGGTGTTATCAGAATACACCTCGTTGCCAATAAACCTGATTTTGTTAATCTTAACTTTTGACCCGGTATTGACGGCAACGCGCAACCGAATGCCTTCTGACAGGGTATCGCGTTCCTGAACGATTTTAACCTGAGTATTGAGGTATCCCTTTTTTACAAAAAACTTTTTTACAGTTAACTCGGTGTTGCGAATCATGGCATCGTTCACAATTTTACCACGTATAAGGTTGAGCTCCTCTTTTAGCGATGACTCCTGCGATTTGTTGATGCCCGTAAAATAAAAGTTAGTAAGGCGCGGCCGTTCGGCAAGGGTAAGCAGCAGCCATACCTGGTTTCCTTCTATGCGTTGAACGGAGATGGTAACATCGCCAATTAATCCATGTTTCCATAGTTTGCGGATGGCTCCGGAAATGGCATCGCCCGGAATTTTAATCTTATCGCCAACCCGCAAGCCTGTTAATGAAATCATGGCATTTTTATCTAAAATATTAAGCCCGGCTACCTCTATACCGGCTATTATGTACTCGGCGGGGTTGGCATAGTTAAGGTTATTGTCCACAGCCGAGGCGCGTTCGCGCGAACGCCTGAACTGGCCATGGGCTGCCGTAACGGCCAGAGTTATTAGCCACAAAACCAAAAGCAGGGATTGCGGGCGCATGCGCATCAGGTTACGGGGTTTAATTGTTCGCTGGTTTTACCAAATCTTCTTTCGCGTTGCTGGTAGGCCCAGATGGCTTCGAACAGGTTTTCCTTTCTGAAGTCGGGCCACAGGGTAGGGGTAATGTACAGCTCGGTGTAGGCTATCTGCCACAGCAAGAAGTTGCTCACGCGTAATTCGCCGCTGGTGCGGATAAGCAGTTCGGGGTCAGGTATGCCGGCAGTGGCCAAATAGCGTTCAATGGTTTCTTCGGTAATATAATCGGGGTTTATTATTCCGTTTTTTACCTCGCGGGCTATGGCGCGAACAGCCTGCGTCATCTCCCAGCGGCCGCTGTAGCTCAGGGCCAGAATCAACACCAGGCCGCTGTTCTCTCGGGTTTTTTCCATAGCCCATTTGATGTTTTCCTGGCAGTTGGCCGGAAGTTGCCGGAGATCGCCTATAGCCAGCAGCCTGACTTTGTTCTCCATAAGGGTGTTAATCTCCTGTCGCAGGGTGTGGACTAACAGTTCCATTAACCCTTCTACTTCTTCCTTGGGCCGTGCCCAGTTTTCGGTAGAAAAGGCGTACAGGGTTAGGTATTTTATGCCCAGCTCTGCGCTGGCCTCAGTAACTTCGCGCACCGACTGTACGGCATGGCGATGCCCGAAAATGCGCATGGCGCCCTTTTTTTTGGCCCACCGGCCGTTGCCATCCATGATGATGGCGATATGGCGGGGCAGGCGGTTAAAATCAATATGTTCCCTGAATGAGGCCACAAGCGGGCAAAATTAAGGTATTTTATGTTCTGCACATCCCCTATTTATCGGTAAGGGTTGGTAGGGCAGGGTATGTCGTAAAAGGTGCGGGTTAAACTTATGCCTACAAAAAAATAATTGTCGAAGTCGTTGGGGTTGCCGTACCGAAAATTCTTTCGGGTAACGTCTCCGTCCGAAATGTTATCCAGGTAATCGAAAAAAGCTTTGCGGATACCCGTTTCGAAGGCAATGTACATCTTTGGGTTTAAGATGTACTTAAATCCACCTCCAAAGGGAAGGGCAGCCTGTACATTGCTGTAGGCTTCGGGTTTGCTGGCATAGCCGGATATACCAAACAATCCGAAACCGGCAAAAAGGTAAGGTGTATAGCGCATGGGGCGTTTACTGTCGCGCCAGTCGAGAAAGTGATATTCAAACGCAAGGGCGGCTTCAATAAGTGTTATGGAGAACGAGGCGTTACGTTGGGTGGCAGCGGCATCCAGGGGGCGCTCATCTGCGGCTAACTTGCCGGCCGTTATGGAAGCACGGAAACTCACTACCTTGCTAAAGTTATTGCGGTAAAAGGCCGTGCCAGCCGGTGTGCTGTTGGGCAAATAATAGGTTCTTACCAAATCGCCTGTATAATTAAAAGTACCCAGCCCAAAACCTATTTCCGAACGCTGGGCCGGAAGAACACCCGGTACGCAGGAAACAACAAAGCTGATAAAAAACGATATGCGCATTATCTGAACTTGGCCCGATGGAAAGTTTTGCCAAGAATGTAGGTTAAACGCACCGTAGTTACCATAAAGAGGTCGCGGTTGTTTTTGTTGCCACGCAGGTTTTCCGGATTTTCAGAACCGTAGCCGCTTAACACGTTGTACGACACGCCATCCCGGCCAGTATAGGTAAAGTTAGGAGTGGCGATTTCGTTGGTTCGGTACGACATGGCCCGAGCCAGATGATTGTTACCAAAAACACCAAGGTCAACATAGTTGCCGCTCACATCGTCCAGGTAGTCGGTAAAGATGTACCTAAAGCCCCATTCCACAGCAATATCCATCACTTCGTTTAATCTGAAACGCGCGCCCAGGCCCATTGGTATAGCCGGCTGAATTAATTTGTAGGGTTTAATGCCGTAGTTCACATCGCCGGGTTGCAGGTTGGCATATTGCCCTTCTGTACCCAATGGCTGAAGGTTAACCCATTGGCCACCCTTGCCGGTGGGGTTGCCCGCCGCATCGGTTTCCGAGGCTTTGGCCTGCGGGTTGTGATGGAAAACGGCAATGCCAGCGTAGAGATAAGGGGTCCACTGTACGCGGCTGATGTATGTTGACATGTTCTCGAACAAATCTATCTGGGCTATGACGGAAAGTTCTTTAATGCGATTGCGGAAAGACAGGTTGCGGTTATAGCGGAACACTCCGTTCTGGGTATCTCCGGGGTCGGCCGACTGGGCATCTGAACCGCGAATACCCCCATAGGTAAAGGCAGCCTGTAATTGATAGCGCGGCCCGAAACGATGGGTGAACGATACGCCCAGGGCCGGACGGGTAAGGGTAATATCGGTGCTGATGCGTTTGGGCGTGGGCGACAAATCGCCAAAATAATTGAGCGAATTGAGCGAAAGGCCCAGCATGTTATAGGTTTTATCCTTGCTGAAATGCGATTTCCGCCCGCGGTAACTGGCAATGCGCTTGTTGTTTTTCTTAATGTTTTTACGGTCCATTTGGGCAGCAGCCCCCCAGGGTAAGCCGCTTAGCAGAAAAATGGCCAACAATACGTAGACAGTTTTTTTCATTGCCGGTAACCGTTTAATAACCAATGAACTACAAAAGTAAACAAAAATTAATTGCGGATATCAAGCCCCCAGTTGAGTTTCTGCCGCAGGGTTTTGAAATAATGCTGGCCTTCTAATTGTACCAGAAAAGCCTTAAAAGGTGCACGGGTTATGGAGAGTCGCGTGGCGCAGTCAACTTCGGCAAACCGCGAGTCCAGTGTTGCCAAAAAGGTTTTGGTGCGCCCTTCGGCCTGAACGGTTATTTCGGAAGAGTCGCTAACAACTATAGGACGTACCGTAAGGTTATGCGGACTGACGGGAGTAATAACAAAGTTGCCGGAGTGAGGAAATACCAGGGGGCCTCCACAACTCAGCGAATAACCGGTGGAACCGGTTGGGGTGGCTATGATGATACCATCGGCCCAGTAAGAATTTAAGAACTCTCCGTTAATATAGGTATGCACCGTAATCATGGAGGAGGAGCCCTTCTTCATCAAGGTAAAATCATTTAATGCAAAGTTAAGTTTACCGAAAATTTTTTTGGCTGCGGTAAGTTGCAGCAGGGTTCGTTGGTCGATGTGGTAGTGCCCCTTAAGGAGGGCATCAATGGCTCCCTCCATTTTTTCTTTGCTAATGGTTGCCAGGAAACCCAGCCGCCCCGTGTTTATACCCATAACCGGAATTTGTGCCGGCCCAATATGCGAAACGGTTTGCAGCAAGGTGCCGTCACCTCCCAGACTTAAAAACAAATCGATGCCGGGTAACTTATTACCTGGCCGGTACAATCGCCAGGTGTTGTTAAAAAGCTTGTATCGCTTTAAAGATTTGGCAAAGATATCCGAAATAAACAGGCGGGTATTGTGCCGGGTTAGTAAGTCCGTTACCTGCCGGATGAAGCCGAGTTCTTTACGGCTTAACTCTTTACCGTGAATACCTATTCTCATCCGGGGGCGAGGGCTTAGGGGTTAAGATTTATAACGCTACAAATTAGCGAAAGGAGACCGAATTTTAAATATCGAGGTAGCGCAACAGCATTTCAAGCCGCTCTTTTTCTCCGGCCACAGGGCGGGTTTCGTGGTAACGGCCAATAATTTTGTATCCGAAACGCTCTAAGGTTGCTACGGTACGCGTTAGGTCGGTTTGATTGAGTTTAAGCGTTAAGCGGATTTTACCGGGATCGTGGGGATCTTCTTTGACGATGCTGCTCAGAATTTTAACGCGGTTTTCTTCTATTAACCGGCTGATTTCGGCCAGGGAGTAATCAGAAAAGCTCATGTACAAAACCAATATGCCGCCTGGCATTTGTACAGCAGCCGATTGAGCAAAAAAAGCCACTGCATCTTGTACGGTTATTACTCCCTGGTATTGTGCCAACTCATCGGTTACGGCAACCAGTTGCAGTTTGTGTTCGGCAGCTGTTTTGAGCACATCGTACAAATGGCTGTTTAAAGAAACTACGCAGGTAGTTCCCGTAAGGGTGAACGCACCAACCTTGCGATCGATATTATTCCCTTCCAGAATGGTTGATTCGGTAATAAAACCTGCAAACAGCCGATCGTTAACCACCGGCAGATGGGAGCAATGAAACTCGTCCATCCATACCAGGGCTTTATGGGCATCGTCATCCACCCTGAGGGGCGGAATCATCTGGTTAATCATTTCACCGGCCGTCACGGTGTTTTTCTTTTTTGCTATATACGCTAATCTTTCAGAAAGTCGCTTACCAGATCATTAAATTTTTCCGGATGCTCCATCATGGGAGCATGGCAGCAATGGTCAATAAAACGCAGGGTTGAGTTGGGCAGCAGCCGGTTAAACTCATGGGCCACCATGGGCGGTGTTATGGTGTCGTTAAGACCCCATATAAGCAGTGTGGGGGTGGTTATTTGCGGAATCTCTTCGGCCATGTTATGCCGTTGTGCCGATTTGGCAATGGCCACAATGCGCATAGCCTTGGGAATGCTGTTGGTGGTTTCGAACACTTCATCAACCAGTTCTTTTGTTGCCACCCGGGGGTCGTAAAAGGTGTATTCCACCCGTTCTTTGATATATGCATAGTTGCCGCGCTTGGGATAGGAGCCTCCCATGGAGTCTTCGAAAAGACCTGAACTACCTGTAAGTACCAGTTTTTTTACTTTGGCGGCATTTTTCAGGGTGTATACCAAGGCAATATGTCCGCCCAGGCTATTACCCATTATGGTCATGTCTTTAAGATCCAGATGCGCAACAAACTTCTCGGTAAATTTGCGTAACCCTTCCAGACCGGCTTCTTTAAGCGGCATCTCGTAAATAGGTAACATGGGGATAACCACACGGTATTCCCGCCTGAAACGGTTTACCACACCTTCCCAGTTGCTAAGCGCACCGAACAGACCGTGCAGCAAAAGCAATACGGGGCCCTGCCCTTCGTCAACAAATTTAAAACCACCTGACTCTTTAACCTGTACCGTCATAACGTGCAGCCGAAAAAGTACAAAATTCCGTCAACAAATTATACCAGGGTTATCTAACCCAAAGGTAAAACACTTATACACTTATTAAGCATAGTGCAGATGAACGATTGTTCCATCCACCAGGGCAGAGCCGTAACCAGTTTGTTTACCAGTATAATAACAATACCTAACCAGCACATGGTTTTAAGTGCACCCAAAAAAGCACCGGCTAACCTGTCGGCCCATCCCAGTATGGTTTTGTGCAGGGCCCACTTGGTTAATGCGCCTACCGTACGCACCACCAAAAGGGTGGTGGCAAACAAAAGCAGAAAAGACAGGTAGGGCAGATATTTTTCGTTTAGCTTAAAATGAGGCCGCAGCATTGTTTCCAACTCGCCCATAAACAGCCAACCCGCCAGAACGCCTGCTACAAGGGCCAATAATGCAAAAAGCATAAACAAAAAGCCTTTGCGAAAACCGCTTACGGCTCCCCAAAGCATAAGGCCCAGCAACACAAAATCAAGGACATTCAACCGGCCAGCAGTTTTTTTACCCAATCCGATATCACCCTGCCTTCGGCCCTGCCGGCCAGTTTTTTGGCAGCTGCACCCATAACCCTGCCGATATCTTGCGTGCCGTTAGCTCCCAGTTCGTTAATTATTTTCTTTAGCTCCGTAACCAGTTCTTCTTCGGTTAACGGTTGTGGCAGGTAGCGGTTAATTACCTCCAGTTGGAATAGCTCTTTTTCGGCCAGGTCGCTTCTGCCCTGTTGCTTAAAAATTTCAGCCGACTCCTTTCTTTGACGGGCTGCTTTCATCAACAGCTTGCTTTCGGCATCGGGAGTAAGCTCGTCTGAACCTCCCTTTTCGGATTCGGCTAACAGAATAAGTGATTTGATTCCCCGCAAGGCGTCCAATTCTTCTTTATTGCGGGATAACATGGCCTTCTTGATATCGGCATCTATGGTGGTTTTCAGGCTCATAGGCAATAAACAATAGGGCAAATGTAATTAAGAATATAATTTTCATAGTGGCTTGCGTAAATTGGAGCTTTAATGACCCGCCTCAGTGTTAACATCAATAAAATTGCCACCCTGCGCAACGCGCGGGGAGGGAATAATCCGGATATAGTTAAAGCTGCGATTGACTGTGAGCGCTTTGGGGCCCAGGGCATAACGGTGCATCCCCGGCCCGACGAGCGGCATATACGCTATGCCGATGTGCTGGCCCTGGCCGAAGTGGTAACAACCGAATTCAATATTGAAGGATTCCCGGATGCCCGGTACCTCGACATCATTAGCAAAGTAAAGCCCGCCCAAGCCACCCTGGTTCCCGATAAGCCCGATGTCATTACCTCAAACACCGGGTGGGATACGCTAACCCACCAATCGTTTCTACAGGAAGTAATTCAGGAAATTAAAAAATATGCAGGCCGGGTATCGGTATTCATTAACCCTGAGCCGCAGCATGCCGAAGGCGCAGCCCGGGCCGGGGCCGACCGCGTTGAGTTGTACACCGAGCCCTATGCACGCCTGTATGCGCAAAACAGGCAGCAGGCTGTACAACCCTACCTGGAAACCGCTCATGCCGCTCGTGCTGCGGGCCTGCACGTTAATGCCGGCCACGACCTCAATCTGGATAACCTTCGGTATCTGAAACAATCCATACCTTTTCTGGCCGAAGTATCCATTGGGCACGCATTGATATGCGATGCCCTGTATTACGGCCTGGAAAACACCATCCGTCTTTACCTGCGCCAACTGCGCGATGAATAATTTGGTTACTTTAGTTGAAGAAATGTTATACCATGGACCTTCGTAAAAAATTTACCGAAGCAGATTTGGAGCGTATTCGCAAAGCGGTACGCGAGGCCGAGGCCGGCATTTCGGGCGAAATTGTTCCGGTTATGGTGCCGCAAAGCGGTTATTACACCATAGCTAACTACAAGGCCGGAATCATACTGGCTTTGTTGGCATTTCTGGCCATCATCGTGTTCGACCGCCTGTTGCCCCAATACGCCGTGTACGATCCACTGCTCATTTTTGTAATTGTTGTGGCGGCAGGCTTACTGGGAGCGCTGCTTCCTCAATTCTCCGATGGCCTTAGACGCCTGCTGGTTTCGAAGCTTCACATGGACCACGCCACCCGCCAACGAGCGGAAAATGCTTTTCTGGAAGAAGAGGTTTTTAATACCCGCCACCGCACCGGTATATTAATCTTCATATCGTTTTTCGAGCACGAAGTTATTGTACTGGCTGACCGTGGTATAAGTAAAGTGGTGGAGCAAAAGGTGTGGGATAAGCTGGTGAACGATCTCACCGATAACATCCGCAAGGGCAAGGTTATTGAAGGACTGGAAGCAACCATAAAAAGGTGCGGAGAAATTTTACTGGAACACGGATTTAAAAAGACCAGCGATGATATTAACGAATTGCGCGATGACCTGCGCATAGGTTAACTGCTCAACAATGAAAACAGCTTTGTTAATTGCTTTGCTTTGCTTTGCAACTGCCGCGCAGGCTCAACTTGAGGTACCCGAACTTTGGGGTATGCGCGTGCATGATGAGGCCCGCCTGCTCTCCACCCACATGCGCGAACAACTGGAAACCGCTTTGAAACAATACGAAGACACTACCTCCAACCAGATTGCCATACTCATTATCCCATCGCTGAAAGGCGAAGTACTGGAAGATTATTCGCTTAGAGTGGCCGAAAAGTGGCAGTTGGGGCAAAAAGAAAAAGATAACGGGGTGTTGTTGCTCATTGCCGTAGAAGACCGGAAAATGCGCATAGAAACAGGCTACGGCCTGGAAGGCGTGCTACCCGATGTTATCTGCAACCGCATTATCCGAAATGAGATAGCACCCCGCTTCCGGCGCGGTGAATACGATGAAGGCGTTTGGGCCGGCATAGTAGCCATAACCCGGGCTATTGGCGGGGAATATACAGCCGATGAGGAAAGCAGCGGGCAGCAGGTGGACATGACTGCACGGGAACGGCTTTTAACAAGCCTGTTTGTTTTTGGTATACTCGGGTTGTTTACGTTTATAGGGCTAAAAATAAAGGGAGGTTCTGCATGGTTGCTGTACGTGTTTCTTATTCCGTTTTATGCTGTATTTCCCGGATTTTTAATGGGCTTTTCTGCCGGAACAACAGTACTTCTTGCCTATTTGATAGGATGGCCGGTAATGCGCTATATTTTTAAGCGCAACGGTTGGGACAACATCGTATCAACATCCGGTGGTGGGTCATGGTCAAGCAGGGGTTGGTATTCAGGCGGTTGGGGGTCATCGGGCGGAGGCTTTTCAGGCGGCGGCGGCAGTTTTGGCGGGGGCGGCAGCAGCGGAGGATGGTAATGCCCGCGCAACTTTAACCAAACGGGCACCGGCATATCGGTGTTTAATGATATTAAAGCCGGCATCAGGCCAGTAGCATCGCAACCGGCCTGAACCAATTCCTTTTTTACCGTATTTTTGGCCCTTTCTTTCCGCACATGAAACGCGATACGGTAATCTTTAATCTGATAGAAAAAGAAAAACAACGCCAGCAGCAGGGAATCGAGCTCATTGCCTCCGAGAACTTCACCTCACCGCAGGTAATGAAAGCTATGGGCACGGTGCTCACCAATAAATATGCCGAAGGCCTGCCGGGAAAACGTTATTACGGGGGCTGCGAAGTGGTAGATGAAATTGAGCAACTGGCTATTGATCGGGCCCGGCAGTTGTTTCATGCCGAATGGGTAAACGTGCAGCCGCACTCTGGTGCTCAGGCCAATGCTGCCGCAATGCTGGCCTGCCTTAAACCGGGTGATAAGATATTAGGTTTCGACCTGTCGCACGGGGGGCACCTTACACACGGCTCGCCGGTAAATTTTTCAGGTAAGTTGTACCAGCCGGTATTTTACGGAGTAGAAAAAGAAACCGGGCGCATTGACTTCGATAAAGTAATAGATATTGCCAAACGCGAAAAACCCAGACTCATTATTTGCGGTGCCTCGGCCTACAGCCGCGATTGGGATTATAAAAAGCTTCGTCAGGCGGCCGATGCCGTAGGGGCCCTGCTCATGGCCGACATCGCCCACCCGGCCGGACTTATAGCCCGGGGATTGTTAAACGACCCGATGGAATATTGCCACATTGTAACCACCACCACACATAAAACGTTGCGTGGCCCGCGGGGCGGCATGATTATGATGGGCCGCAACTTCGACAATCCGTGGGGGCTTACAACACCTAAGGGCGAAATCAGAAAAATGTCGGCCATACTTGATTCGGGCGTCTTTCCGGGTACACAAGGTGGCCCGCTTGAACATGTTATTGCCGCAAAGGCCGTTGCTTTTCACGAGGCCCTGTCGGACGCCTACCTGCATTATGTGGTGCAGGTGGTAAAAAATGCCAAAGCCATGGCCGATGCTTTTATTAAAAAAGGATATGCGGTGATTTCTGGCGGAACTGACAACCACTTAATGCTGATAGACCTGCGTTCAAAAGGTTTAACCGGCAAACAAGCTGAAGAGGCGCTGATACAGGCCGATATAACCATCAATAAAAATATGGTACCCTTCGATACCCAATCGCCCATGGTTACCTCGGGGATGCGCATCGGCACACCGGCCATAACCACCCGCGGAATGAAAGAAAAAGAGGCCGTAAAAATTGTGGATTTGATTGACGAAGTACTGGCAGCACCTAACGATAAAGATAACCTGCGCCATGTGCGCAAAAAAGTGCATGCGCTTACGCGAAGATTCCCGTTATACGCCGGTTGATGTATGAGTGATGAAAAGGAAATGACCTTTCTGGACCACCTGGAAGAACTGCGGTGGCACATTATCCGTTCGGTAATTGCTATTCTTATTTTTACCGTGGTGGCCTTTATCATGGCACCTTGGGTCTTTAACAACATTGTATTTGCTCCGGCCCGCCCCGACTTTATTTTTTACGACTGGCTGTGCAGACTGGGCCACCTTACCGGCAATGAAGAAACGCTGTGCGTAAAAGAAATTCCGTTTAAAATCCAAAGCCGATACATGACCGGCCAGTTTATGATGCACATCACGGCATCACTGATTCTGGGACTGGTGGTAGCCTTTCCTTATGTAGCCTGGGAAATATGGCGCTTTGTTAAACCCGGACTGCACAAAAAAGAACGCAAATATGCCCGCGGAGCCGTGTTCTTCATCAGCCTGTTGTTTTTCTGTGGTGTATCCTTTGGATATTTCGTCATGACCCCTGTTGCGGTTTATTTTCTCTCAACCTACAGCATTAGCGATTTGATCGTGAATGAATTCGACATTACCTCCTATGTTTCTACCATCGTAACCCTGGTACTTGGAAGTGGCTTGTTGTTTCAATTACCCATAGTGGTGTATTTCCTTACCCGCGTGGGTGTGCTTACTCCCAGCTTTATGCGGCAAAACCGCAAGTATGCCATTGTAATTATCTTGATAATTGCGGCTATTGTTACGCCTCCCGACCCGTTTAGCCAAACCCTTATTGCTGTGCCATTGTTTTTATTATATGAGGTTAGTATCTTAATTGCTGCTTATGTAGTCCGGAGCAAACGGAAACAGGAAGCAAAGGAGGCAGAAAATCCTTCATTATGATTATTGCAACCGGTAGCGATCATGCGGGCTTTGCCCATAAAAACCATTTAAAAACATGGCTTGAGCAACACGGGTACACCGTACAGGACTTTGGCACCCACAGTGAAAATTCAACCGACTACCCGGATTTCGCCCATCCGGTAGCCGAATCGGTTGCAACCGGTAAGGCCGATTTTGGTCTGCTTTTGTGCGGTACGGCAAACGGCATGGCTATGGCTGCCAACAAGCATGCCGGTATACGCGCCGCCTTGTGCTGGAATGAGGAGGTAGCTGCGCTCGCCCGGCAACACAACAATGCTAACATTATTTGCATACCTGCCCGTTTTACCACGGCCCAACAAGCCCAGCGCATACTGGAATCCTTTCTATCTGCGCATTTTGAAGGAGGTCGCCACCAACGCAGGGTAGAAAAAATCAGTTGTTAACTGCTCTCACCCAATCGGTTCCCTGCCGACTGTATTGTAAGGAAAGTGCCGGTATGCGCTGCATGAAGGGCGCCAGTTGATTTTCCGGATCAATCACCCTATCAGGAGGGTCGATGGTAAAAAGATGGTTAATTAAAATGACCGATTCAATCACATCCGGAGCAGATAATATTTTCTTGGCCAGATGCATATCCAAAACGGGCGGTGCCGGCGTGTTTTGAAGGTACAGGCTGTTATTTCCGGTAAGGTCAAGCACGCGCATACTGCTGAATTTTGCCGGCTCGTTTCTAACTACCAACTTATCATAATCAACGGGCAAAATTTCGTATTGCGACAAATAACTCGTGCTTATTATACCCAGTATAAAAAGCCATAGGTGAAATTCGGCAAATTTTTTTTTTATAAGCAGAAAATGATGGCTCAGTATAAAACTCAACGCTGGAATAGCCGGTAAAAAAGTCTGCGGACGTGTCTCGCGGGCCAGCGCATAGTGAACCAGCGACAGCAACAACCATAACAACGTTACCTGAAGCAACTGCGACTGATATTTGGTAAGCCGGGCATTTCGGTTAAGCACAAAAAACGACAACAGCAAAAATGCGCCCGGAACAACCAAAAGCCACAACAGGCTGGTAGTATCCATTAAAACCCTGCGGGGCAGAATCGCATTGGCCAAATAAAAACACTCGGTAAGAGGTGATAACCTGCCGTGATAGAAAAAATAACCAATCAAAAGACCATGAGGCAGGCAGAATCCGAAAAGCAATAAAAGCAACCGCCGTAAGCTTATGCGGGTAAACACCAACAAAAAGACAATTATGCCGGGCAGAAAAACCAGATAACTAAAAACGCAAAGCGAAGCAAGCCCTGTACATAAACCCAGCTTAAGAATGGTGTCATCTTTCTGTTCGCGAAATTCAATTTCGTCCATGAGTAACTTAAGCGCAAACAATAACAAAACAAAGGCAGGAAGTTCGGCCGTGAGGGCCAGCATATCGAACGATACCAACCCCAAAGTGCCAAACACCAGCGCTGGCACCAGGGTGTTTTCCGGGAAAGCTCTTTTAAAAATAAGCAACAAGCTGTAATAAGCACCCGATAGAAAAAATATAACCCATGCAACAATATGCCGCACCGTTAACGATTGCCCCATAACCCATTCGCACAAACCGTAAAACCATGCGGCTAACGGAGGGGTAGTGTCTATAATTTGCGAATAGAGAAAAAAACCTTCGCGCACCTTGATGCCGGTCATGAGCGCCCTTAGTTCCGGATAGGTAACTCCTGGCCAATGAAAAAACCACGGCATACAGGCGGCCAACACAAATAAAGAAAGCCAAATCAGCCGGTAGGGGTCAGTAGTACGAAACAAACCCAGCATAAACGGCCGAAAAATAGAGAAGTGCGTCTTAAAGCGAAAAACCTGCCTGCACTTTTACTTGGTTATTGGCAGATGAACAACCATATTTGTTGCATGAGCGTAAGTTCCCGACAACAAAAAGTGGCCCGGCTTATTTTAAAGGAATTGAGTGCCATTTTTCAAAAAGATAAACGCGGCATTCTGGGCGATTCATTCATTTCGGTTGCAGATGTGCGGGTTAGCCCCGACCTAAGCGTAGCAAAGGTGTACATCAGCCTGATGCTCGATAAGAATAAAACGGCTACCCTTAATAAGTTAAATATCCACAAAAAAGAAATCCGCAAAGCTCTGGGCGAGCGCATCCGCAACCAGGTGCGCATTATACCCGAATTGATCTTTATTAAAGATGAAGTAGAAGAAAACGCCCTGCGGCTGGAGGAGCTCATTAAAAGTCTTAACATTCCGCCGGCTTCCGAATAAAGGCCAATGAATTTTCCGCTGTTTGTAGCCCAACGGTACCTGGTTACCCGCCGGAAAAAAAATTTCATCCACCTTATTTCTTTTCTGGCTTTTGGGGGCGTGGCTTTTAGCACGGCAGCCCTCATTATTGTATTATCGGTTTTCAATGGGTTGGAAGAGCTTCTGCGCTCGCTTAATAATTCTTTTGATGCCGAACTGAAAATTGAACCGGCCCAATCAAAAACCTTTGAAATATCCCAATCGTTGGTTAACCGGATAACCCAAATACCAGGGGTAGAACTTGTAACCGAGGTTATTGAAGATTATACCTACGTTCGCTACCGCGATGCCAACCAGGTGGTTACCTTAAAAGGGGTTAGCGATAATTTTCTCAATCACCATCGTATTGATGACAATATAGTTGAAGGGAAACTGATGCTCAAAGATGGCGATGAACCCTTTGCCCTCATCGGTCGCGGTATTCAATACAATTTGTCGGTGTCGGTGGCCGACCGCCAGTACATGCTGCAGCTTTATTATATTAAAAACACACCCCGTGCCGGCATTACCGATGTATCAAGGCTTTACGCCCGCAAATCTATTTTCCCGGCAGGCGTGTTCTCCATAGTGCAGCACTTAGATGATAACTATATTATTGTACCCCTAGAGGTAGCCCGCGATTTAATGGATATGGGGAACCGGCGTACCGCGCTGGAACTGAAACTAAAACCGGACACCGAACAACGGCGCGTGCAGCGGCAACTGCAGCAATTGCTAGGCAACTCGTTCAGGGTGCTGAACCAGGACGAGCAACACCGCGATTTGTACCGGCTGCTTAAAATGGAAAAGTTATTTACCTTTCTTTCGTTGTCGGTACTGCTGGCTGTGAGCAGCATAAACATATTTTTTATACTTACCATGCTGGCCCTTGAAAAGAAACGCGACATATCGGTTTTATCTGCTCTGGGGGCCGCGCCGGTTGTAGTGCGCAACATTTTTTTGTTGGAAGGGGTGCTTATAGCCGCAGTAGGAGCCACGTTGGGTCTGGTTTTAGGTTTGGGAATTGTGGCCCTGCAACACCGGTTCGGCTTTATCGGTATGGGCATGCAAACAGCCGTTACCGCCGGATACCCCGTAAAAATAGTACTCACCGATCTGGTGGCTGTCATCCTTGTTGTTTTTATACTTACGGTAATCATTGCCTGGAAGCCCGCCGCACAAGCCGCCCGGCTTGTTTCTGTAAGGCACTTGTAAGAAACGTGTATGAAATGGGGCCATTTTGAAAACTTTTTACCGGCTTTATTGCCTAACTTGCTGGTTCGCTGTGGCCGGAGACTCCGGCCGGCGGGCATATTCACGGCAAAGCCATGAAGGTTTCTGCTTCACAACCCTTTCAGATTGTGTACTCGCTGTACCTGCACGAGTATTTAGGGTATTTGTTTGAATCTTACATTGTGCACCTGGATGAGCGGGGCCGCCTTACCTACCAGCACCAGAACATCTCTTCTAAAAATGCCCGTGAATTTGCCAAGGGGCTGGATGAAAGCGACTTTGAGTTGGTGAAACTTATGGACTCCATGCAGCAGGAGTCTATTGCCCGAAAATTTGCCGGTAAACCCATGAAACCGGAAGAATTCTTTCCGCGAGTATATCATGCCGAAAAGGGCGACACCGCCCTGCAGGAACATATTGAAATTTATGTGGAAGAAAAGCGTGCTGCCATACTGGAGCTGCTTAAGGGAAAAATGCTTTTTGAAATGGGCAATGATGGAGAGCCTACCTATCGCAAAATTGAAGTACTCGAAAAGCGTGCCACGGCACAATTCCACTTCAAACGCAATGAACAAGGCACCCTGTATTTTCCGGTTTTGATGCACGAAGGAAGACGGATGGCTTTGCCCCATCCCTCCGCCTATCTGGTATGCCGCCATCCGGCCTGGCTGGTGCTGGACAGAAAACTCTACGGCTTCGATAAGTTTGTGGACGGGAAGAAACTGCAACCTTTCCTTTCAAAAAAAGAAGTACTCATCCCGAAAAACCTGGAAGAAACATATTACAAAAAATTTATAGCCCCGCTCATTGCCTCCTTTGAAGACATCGAAGCTACCGGCTTTGAAATTAACCGTAAAGCCTACGACCCGCTGCCGGTGCTTACGCTGTCTGAACTTCAGACCGCCCAGCCTGTTCCCGCCCTTTTCGATGCCCCACAGACGGCTGATGAAGACAAAACCGACGAAGCCGGCAAAATGTATTTCGACCTGTCGTTTAAATACGGCAAGCACCATTTCCAGGGGCGCAATCGGGTACCTGTTAATGTTACTATCGAGCGAAACGAAGATGGTTTTGTTTTTCACCGGGTGGTAAGATGCCTGGAAGTTGAAAAAAAATTCCTGAACACCTTACAAAAGCTCGGACTGCCAATGAAGGACTTCAACACCGTCATGTCGAAATCGGAAGCCTTCTCCTGGCTAAACGAAAACCGGGTAAACCTGCTCAACCTGGGTTTTGAAGTAGCCCAGCCTCAAAACCGCGACAAAAAGTATTTTGTTGGCAAGGCTACCATTGAAATTGAGGTAAAAGAAAGTATCGACTGGTTCGATATCCACGCTAAAATAAAGTTTGGCGATTTTGAAATTCCGTTTAAGGAACTGCGGAAACTTATTTTAAAGAAAAAGGTAGAGTTTAAACTGCCCAATGGCGAAATAGCCATAATCCCCGAATCGTGGATAAGCCGCTATGCCGAACTTTTTGCCATGAGCGAAACAGAAGAAAAAACCGATAAGGCGATTTTACGCAAACATCATCTTAACCTGGTACGTGAACTGGAAGAGAGCAATCTGG
>FWPU01004197.1_pt1 | contig 25752 bp, 24 predicted proteins | sample 2228361 | NCBI WGS metagenome assembly FWPU01 (sample SAMEA103939777, study PRJEB20133) | metagenome | reverse complement strand
TGAAAATGACGGCATGGGATGCCGTCGTGGTCGGCGCGATAGACCAGTTCGGCATCCTATGCCGACGATTTTCGAGGGAGCGATTCAACGATGAAAAAAGAACTCACCATCATTGCCTTCTTCGTTGCCCTGTTGACCGCAGGAGTTTTGACGCCTCTGATTGCGCGGTTCGCCTTGCGCGTGGGCGCCAGGAAAATTCCCAAGGACGAGCGGCATATTCACCAAGAACCCGTCGCGCTGCTGGGCGGGATTGCGATTTATCTGGGGCTGGCGGTGGCTCTGATTTCCGTTCTGCTGATGCGCGGGCAGGGGCTGCGATCCGTCGCGCCTTTGCTGACGTGCGGCGCGGTCATCCTCGTCTGGGGAACAGTGGACGACCTCGTGGATCTACGAGCGTGGATGAAACTCATGGGGCAACTGGCGGCGGCGAGTCTGGCGTGGTGGTGGGGCGTGCGGATTGGGTTTTTGGAGAAGCCATTCGTCGGCGGCTACTGGTATCTGGAAACGTGGCAGAGTTACGCGATGACGGTGTTGTGGCTGATTGCCTTGACGAACGCAGTCAACCTGATTGACGGTTTGGACGGTTTGGCGGCGGGCGTGTCGGCGATTGCCGCCGCGACATTGGGCCTGATGGCGTGGCAGCACCGCACGCAGGCGGAGAGCCTCATCGTCGCGCTGGTCGCCGCCTCACTGTTTGGCAGCGCATTGGGTTTTCTGCGCTACAACTTCAACCCCGCGAAGATTTTCATGGGCGACGGCGGCGCGCAACTGTTGGGCTTCATGCTGGCGGCGATTTCGATTATGGGCTTGTCCAAAAGCGCGGCGGCGGTGGCGATTGCCGCCCCTGTGCTGGTGTTTGGCGTGCCGGTGTTCGACACCTCGTTTGCGATCCTGCGCCGCCTGCGTAACCGTCAGCCGATTTTCAGCGCGGACCGCGGACACCTGCACCACCGCCTGCTCGATAGAGGTCTTTCGCAGAAACAGGTCGCAATGGTTATTTATCTCATCAGTTGTCTCCTGTGCGCTGCGGCCTTGCTGATTTCCGCTCACGCGGGATAAGAGTCAATGAGTCAATGGAGTAATGGAGTAATGGAGTAATGGAGTAATGGAGTGATGGAGTGATGGAGTAGTGGAGTGGTGGAGTAATGTTGTTTAATACTCCGATACTCCAATACTCCATGCTGTTGGCTCATGCGGTCTCGTCCTCTGAAAGTCATGCCCATCTTCGGCACACGCCCAGAAGCGGTGAAGATGGCGCCGGTGATTCACCAACTCCGACAACGCCCGCAGCAGTTTGAGGTCGTTGTCACCGTCACCGCGCAGCACCGCGAGATGCTCGACCAGTTTCTGCGCGTGTTTGACATCACGCCGCAGCACGACCTGAACATCATGGAGACAGCCCAGACGCTCGCGGACATCACCTCGCGCGTCCTCCATCGTCTCGCGCCCGTGTTAGAACGGGAAAAACCCGACGTGATTTTGGTGCAAGGCGATACGACGACGGTTTTCACGGCGAGCCTCGCGGCGTTTTACGGTTATGGCGCGTTAGGGCGACCCATTGCCGTCGGGCACGTCGAAGCCGGGCTGCGGACGGAAAACAAGTTTGACCCTTATCCCGAAGAGATGAACCGCCGTCTGACGACCGCGCTGACGGATTTGCACTTCGCGCCCACGCAGAGGGCGAAAGAAAATCTGCTGCGCGAGAACGTCCCCGCCGAGCGCATCTACGTCACGGGCAACACGGTGATTGACGCGCTGCTTTCGATGGCTGAAAAAAAAGACGCCACGCATAGCACGCAACACGCCGACGGGCGTCTTTTGTTAGTGACGGCGCACCGCCGCGAGAACTGGGGCGAACCGATGGCGAACATCTGCCACGCCCTGCGCGCGCTCGTGGAGAAGTTTGACGACGTGCGGCTCATTTTTGCCGTTCACCGAAACCCAGTGGTGCGCAATGTTGTATTTCCGATATTGAAAGGGCACGAACGTATCGAGTTGCGTGAGCCGCCCGACTATTTAGAGTTCGTGCCGTTGATGAAAGCCGCGCACCTGATTCTGACCGACTCCGGCGGCGTGCAGGAAGAAGCGCCGGCGCTGGGCAAACCCGTGCTCGTCCTGCGCCGCACAACCGAACGCCCCGAAGGCATCACCGCCGGAACGGCGAAGTTGGTCGGCACGAACACCGACGACATCGTGCGCGAGGCGACGACGCTCCTCACGGACCCCGCGGCCTACGCGGCGATGAGTCACGCGGTGAACCCCTACGGCGACGGGCGGGCAGCGGAGCGTATCGCGGACGCGCTGCTGCATTACTTCGGCTTGAGCGAGGAGAGAGCGGAAGAATTCATGGTTAATGGTTAATGGTTGATGGTTCGTGTTGACCATTGACCATTGACCATTGACCATATTGTTGACAATGGACACCGAGCGCAGAGAGACGTGGACAAACCGGCGCATCATCCTTGTCACCGTCAGCGTCGCCATCGCCGTAACCCTCGTGTGGCGGCTGCCCGGTTCGATGGCCTACGTCGCGGAACGCCTGACGGAACTGGTGATTGTCTTCATCGTCGCCGTCGTGCTCGCCTACATGCTCAAGCCGTTGGTGGACTTTCTCGCCGACTCCCCGCGTCTGGGCGGTGGCTCTCCCCGCGCCCGCACGTGGGCGACTTTGTTCGTGCTGTTAGCGCTCATGGGTAGCGTCATCGGGGGCACGTGGCGGGCCGTGGACAAAATCAGTGACGAGGTCAAGGGCTGGAGTCTGGTGCTGCACCTCAAAAAAGAAAAAGAACGGGAGGAGATGCGGAAACAAATCCAGCAGCAAATCAACAAGGCTTTGGATTATTACAACCTGCTGCCCGCCGAGATGCGTCCGTCCGTCAACGAGTGGCTCAATGACTCTGCCACGAAGTTGCTGCTGAGTCTGTCCAAAGGCGCAGAACGCACTGCCCAATGGCTGCAACTGCTCGCTGAACTTCTGCTCGTCCCGATTCTGACGTTCTACTTTCTCACCGACGCGAAAAACATCCGCCGCGAGCTGTGGCTGCTCGTTCCGCCGCGCTACGAGGGGCAGGTGCAAAACCTTCTCCAAGAGTTAGACCAGGTGATGAACGGCTACGTGCGCGGGCAAATCATCCTTTGCGCGATTGCGACCATCGTGGTGACGCTGGGGCTGCTCGCGCTGCGGATGCGCTTCGCGTTCACGTTGGGATTAGTGGCGGGCGTGTGCCGCGCCATTCCGTTCGTCGGTCCGGTGCTGGGCGCAATTCCGCTCATCATTGCAACGTTGATTCAGAAGGATATCAACACCGCGATTATCGTCCTCGTCGGCAACAGCGTCATGCACTTCGTCGAAAGCAAGTTCATCACGCCGAAGGTCATCGGCTACAAAGTCGGGTTGCACCCCGTCATCATTATCGCCGCGCTGATGATTGGCTGGGAGTTCTTCGGCATTATCGGCATGTTCTTAGCCGCGCCGGTGGTCGCCATGCTGAAAATCACGCTGATGCATTATCGCATGGGTTGGCGCGTCAACGAACCAACCCTAGAAACGGAGGCAATCGAAATTTGAACTGGTGGCAAAGCGTTTTTTTGGGCGTCGTTCAAGGTCTGACTGAATTCATCCCCGTCAGCAGTTCCGCGCACCTCGCGCTGGCGCACCACTTTTTCGACTGGCATTTCGCCAAAAACCAGAACCTCCTCTTTGACGTTGCCACGCACTTCGGCACGCTCCTCGCGCTCCTCGTCTACTTCCGCAAAGAATGGCGGGGGTTGCTCTTCGACCCGCGACAACGGCACATGCTCAAACTCGTTCTCATCGGCTGCGTGCCGGGCGGCGTGTTCGGCATCGTGTTGAGCAAACTCAACATTGAGGAAAAGATGCACGACATGCCGCTGCTCATGGCGGCGTGCCTTGCGGTCATGGCGATTGTCATGTGGCTCGTCGACCGAGCCGCTCTCAACCAGCGGAAGATAGAGGAAATGATGGAAGGCAACGCTCTAACCATTGGCTGTTCGCAAGCCCTCGCCCTCATCCCCGGCGTCTCGCGCTCAGGTATCACCATCACGACAGGCTTGCTTGCCGGCTTCACCCGCGAAGCCGCCGCTCGCTACTCCTTCCTGATGTCCGCCCCCATCATCCTCGGCGCGACGATGTGGGAGGCGAGGAAACTGAAAGAAGGCTTGCCCGCCGGGGCGGGCATGACGCTCGCGCTGGGCATCCTCAGCGCAGCCATCGCGGGCTACCTTGCCATCGGCTTTCTGCTCAACTATCTGCGGCGCAGCAGTTTGACGCCGTTTGTGGTGTATCGCATCGTGTTAGCGGCGGGGGTGGTGGGGCTGAGCGTCCTGCGGTAAGGAATGGGAATAGGAAACTCATCAGGCACTCGGAAGGTGTCTCCCTCAGGCGGAGGTCATCTTCGAGAATCGTCCGCACAGATACCATTTGCGCTCCGTCGCCTGCCGTGCTATAATCCAAGTCAGACTTATTACAGCGAACCTTATCAATTCACAACGAAGGAGTGATGACTGTGTCGGTGTTGAGGCACCAGAGGATTGGCATTGTGGTTGACGTGCAAAACATGTTTTATTCGGCAAAGCACCAGTATAATTCCAAACTCAACTTTGCGAGACTATTGGAGTTCATCACCCGAGGGCGGCAGTTAGTCAGAGCCATTGCGTACATCGTTCAGAGTCCTGAGATTGACCAGACGAACTTTATCACCATGCTAAAATCAAATGGCTATGAAGTCAAGTCGAAGGAGTTGAAATTGCGCCCTGACGGAACGGCAAAAGGCGATTGGGACATGGGCATGGCGATTGACACGATTGCCATGGCGGACCGTCTCGATGCGATTGCCCTCGTCAGCGGCGATGGAGATTTCGTCGACCTCGTGAACATGCTCAAGTCCAAAGGCGTGCGCGTGGAAGTCTATTCTTTCCCATACAGCACGGCGGACGAACTCCGCTACGCCGCGACGGAGTTTTATCAGTTGGGACAAGAGTTGTTGATGAACTCACGCTGAACATAGAGGCGTATGGGAGTGTGGGGAGAGGGGGGGTATGGAAGAAACCTGACCATGCCTATACTCCCATACCTCCATACTTCCATACGTGGACATACCCACCCTTCTAACTCACCTCTCCTGCCACGTGAAACGCGACGGGCGCGCGGCGTACCTCGTGGGCGGCTGCGTGCGCGATTTGTTGTTGGGGCGTCCCGTCAAGGACTTTGACATCGCCCTTGAAGGCAAAGCCTTCGCGTGGGCGCGGCACATCGCCGACGCGTTGAGCGGCAGTTTCGTGCCGCTGGATGACAAGCGCGACATCGCCCGTATCGTGTTCAAAGGCGAGCCGTCCGTGCAGGTCGACATCGTTCCACTCGGCGGAACGATTGAAGAAAACCTCGCGCAGCGCGACCTCACCATCAATGCGATGGCGTTTCCCTTAAGTCAATGGAGCAATGGGGCAATGGGGCAATGGGTTGACGGGTCAACGGCATTGTCCCATGACCCCATTGACCCATTGACTCATTTACTCATTGACCCTTTCAGTGGCTTGTCCGACCTTCGCGCTCGTTTGATTCGCGTCGTCCGCCCGCAGGTCCTTGTGGATGACCCGCTGCGTTTGTTGCGCGTGATTCGGTTTGCGGCGCAGTTGGGGTTTGACGTCGAAGAGCAAACGTGGCAGAGCGTATGTGAGCACGCGCCGTTGTTGGGACACGTTGCAGAGGAGCGCATTCGCGAGGAGTTTTTTGCTGTTTTCGGGGTGACGTCGTGTGTGCCTTACTTGCGTTTGATGCGCGAGTCGGGGTTGCTGCAAATCATCGTGCCAGAGCTGTTCACTCAATCCGGGGCGGTCGAACGCGGGTTGCGGGTGGTGGCATCGGCGGAGCGGCTCATTGCCGAAATCAGTCGCGGGCAAGCGCACAATACCCTGCTGAAATTTGCCGCTTTGCTTTCGCCTCTGAGGGCATCAGAGGACGCCGTTCAGACGATTGCCCAGAGGTTGCGCCTGAGCAACAAGGAAATGCAACTCCTCTGCACAATGGCGCGATATCACGACCAGCCGCACGCGCTGGTGCGGAGCGGCGACGTCACGGGACGGGCAAAGCGACGTTTCTTCCGCGCCGTCGGCGAGGCTGCCGTTGAGGTTCTACTGCTCGCGCTGGCGGTGGAGGAGCCAGTGAGTCATTTGTCTCGCTCTTTTGTCAACGAACTGCTGCGGGATTACTTTGAAGGCGCGTGCTGCGTCCGTCCGACGCGCTTCGTGCGCGGCGACGAAATCATGGCGCGATACGGTATCCCCGCCGGTCCGCGAATTCGTGAGTTGTTGGAGAGCGTCGAAGAAGCGGAAGCGGAAGGCGAAGTCACAAGCCTCGAGGCAGCGTGGCAGTGGCTCGATAGGACGGTGGAACAGTCGCGCTGAGGTCTTGCCGAAGCGCGTGGAGTGCGGTATAATGAAGGCGGTTGAGGACGAACGTCCTCCTACCAAGACATTTTGACTTAACGGCGGAGGTGATGTTAGGTTGCCGACGTACGAGTATGCTTGCACAGGATGCGGACACCAGTTTGAGGTTGTGCACAGCGCGAACGAAACGCCCACCATCAGTTGCGAAAGTTGCGGGGGAACGACGCGCAAAGTCTTTTTTCCGGCGCGCGTCATTTTCAAGGGGAGCGGCTGGCACATCACAGACTACGGACGATACGGCGCGAATGATTCCAACAGCAAATCGTCTGACACGAAGGCGGAGTCGAAGAGCGAAGAAAAAGCCGCCGCCAGTTAAAGGTGGACGCCCTCGCGACTCGTCGGGATTGAGAACAACTTCCCGAATAAGTTCGGGCTTCCGACTTTTCCTGATAGACGCAGAGTTGCACAACTTCATGCGGAGACGAAAACACCGTCTCCGTTTTTGCTTTTAGGGCATGGCATTAAGTTAAGCCTGACAAGGTAGCGCCTCCTGGCGCGCGGTCAGCGATTTGACGTGCCGGGAGGTACTCCCTTGTCGGTGAGAACAGCCTGCGTGCCTTCATGCCATTGGGCTTTTAGAGGGACGTATTCTCCACGACTTTCAGCAGCGTTTCGCCGATGATTTTGAGCGAGTTGGGACTGCACTTGTCGGGCGTGTCTTGCAGTGTGTGCCAGAAGCGGTTGGTGTCATCGGGGTAGTCGAAGTCAATCAGGTCAATGGCTTTCACGCCCGCCTGAATCAGCGGGATATGGTCGTCGCTGACGGATTTCTCGCCTTGGTCGAAGAAGCTCGCGTAACCCAATGCGCTGGCGGCGTTGAGGACGCGCTGATACAGCGACGGCGCGGCGACGACGGAGTTGCGGTCACGGTTGACGCCGAGGTTGCGGTCGCCAATCATGTCAATCAGAATCGCCTCATCGGGGCGGAACCTGCCCATGTTCTGGGCAAAGTATTTTGAGCCTAAAAACATGTTGCTGAAATTCCCCGGCTCCAGCGTGAAATCCTCCCCGTCGAAGAACGTGATAATGACCTGAATCTTCGGCTTCTTCACCTTCAACACGCGGGCGACTTCTAACAGCACGGCAACCCCTGATGCGCCGTCGTTCGCGCCGGGAATTGGCTTCGTTTGGTTGGTGGGGTTGGGGTCTTCGTCCGCGGTCGGGCGCGTGTCCCAGTGGGCGCAGAGCATCAGTTTCTTCTGTCCCGATGGGTTGATGACACCGATGATGTTGCTCATCTGATACGTTGTGCCGCGAAACGTTTGGGTGAAGTCCTGCCGCGTCACGCTGTCGGCGTACTTGCCCAGTTCCGCCACGATGAAATCTCGCGTCTTGCGATGCCCCTCCGTGTTTGGCACGCGCGGTCCGAACTCCACCTGCTTCTGCAAATCCGCAAAAGCGCGGTTCGCGTCGAAGATGACGTTGGGCTTCGCGTTCTGAACGACGAGCGTGATTTCTTCGGCATCCGAGCGTCCCGCGCGGTCTTGGGCGGTGGCTTTCACCGTTTGAGCGCCATCGGGCAGCGTGGTCGTATCCATCGTCATGTTGATGCTGACGCTCTTTGTCTTCTTGAACGTCTGTCGCGTCGGCGGCAAATTGCCCACCTGCACTTCCAGCGATTTGAGGGATTTATCGTCAGCGGCTTTGAGGCTCAAGCCGACGATGCCGCTCACCGTTGCGCCATCGGACGGGGAGAGGAACTCCACCGTCGGCGGTTGATTTTTGCTCTGCCGCGCCGATGCTTGCTTGACGTTCGCTTCCTCTTCCGCCTCCAGAACCTTCCACGTCATCTTTATTTTCGGCTCAGAAACACCGGCTGACTGTGAGCGTAAACTCTCGTTCATTGCCGTCGCCCTTGGCGTCGTCATCAGACCGTTCCCGCTGCAACCAGCAAGCAGCAGGCACAACAAAAGTATGGGAGTGTGGGGGGATGGGAGTGTGGGAGTGAAAAAGCCCTTTCCCCCATACGCCCATACGCCCATACACCCATTCTGCATTTTCCCATTAACCATCCTCATCTCTCCTCACATGCCCAACGCCAGCCGCTGCCACAGAAGGTCGGGCAGTCCCTCCGCGCGCATCTTCCGCTGCGTGACGTCTATCGGATACTCCAATCGAAAAATCTCGACGCTGCGCGCCTGCGTGTCCAGCAGACCGCAACTCGCCTGCGGGTTGCGGTCGCGGGGTTGTCCCACGGAGCCGCAGTTGATGATATATTGGTGCTTCTCGTTCAAGGGAATTAAACCGCCAACGTTCATAATGATTCGCTCACAAGTGGACGCTCCTTCGGCTCTCACGTAATACTCGGCAACGTGCGTGTGCCCCACCAAACACAACGGCGTCGTCAGCCGCGCAAATATCTCGTTGGCTTCCTGCGCCGACGTGATGTATTCCTCGGCGGGGTCTCGCGGCGAGCCGTGAACGACGGTGAAATTGAAATTCCACTGGGCGTCCTCCACAACCTGCATCGCAGGAACGTTTTGAAGAAACGCCCGGTTCTCCTCCGTCAACTGCTCCTGCGTCCACAGAATCGCCGCTGCCGCCCAGTCGTTGAACCACGAGATGTCATAGCGCCCCAACGCCGCGAGGTCGTGGTTGCCATGCACACACAGCGCGTTCAACGCCCGCACGCGCTCACAACACTCGTTCGGGTTCGGACCGTAGCCCACGACGTCGCCCAGACAAATCCACTGGTCGCAGCCGTCCAACCTCTTGAGAACGACTTCGAGAGCTTCAAGGTTTCCGTGAATGTCCGAAATGATGCCGTAGCGCATGAACGATGGAGTAATGGAGTAGTGGAGTGTTGGAGTGTTGGAAAAAACCATCACTCCATCACTCCACTATGAGTACGTCAACTCTCGTCCTTTCCCTTCCCGGTCCGCCAGATACAACTGCTCACACAAGTAAATGTCCTTCCACGTATCCGCGCCGGAGGTGAGGGGTTCTTTGTCGTCGCGGACGCACTCGACAAAATGCCGCGCCTCGTTTTCAAACGCCCAGCCCCACGCGGCGATGGGTTGCTCGAACGCGGGTTTGTCAGCGCGATAAACCTCCACCTTCGCGGGCGTCTGCTGCAGCAGGGGGGGAGGACATTTCACTTCCACCCAACCTTTTTCAAAGTAGAGTTTATACTCCTCATCCCAGAAATGCGACCGCATCCCGCCTGCCTCGAACGTGCAGGAGACGTCGCCAATTTGCAGCACAGAAAGACATCGCCCCGAATTCTTGGCGAAGTCGTCCCACTTTGCGTAGCGAATCTCGTGGGGGTCGCCCCAGAGGAATCGCAGCGCATTTGTGGCGTGGCAGAACTGCTGAAGAAATCCCCACCACGGACCCGCATGTTCAGCGGGCATGAAGTCAGGACGCCGCATGGGATAACCGCCGCTGGGGTTGGCTTCCTCCACGTTCACGCGCGGTTCGTGGTAGCCCGCAACCCATTCGCCGCAGAAATAGTGGACGCGCGCATGGGTCGGCTTGCCCAACTCACCCGACGCCTTCGCTTGGTCAATGATTTGCTTGGCGAGCTGCATCCCACTATCGTAGCGCTTCATGTGCGCGACCATGCAAAACACGCCGTTAGCGGCAGCCGCGTCCACCATCGCCCTCGCGTCGGCGGAGGACATCGCCATCGGCTTTTCGACGTAACTGTGTTTGCCCGCGTTCGCGCAGTCAATCACCTGCTGATAATGGATGTGCGCGTGATTGATTGCCACCACCGCGTCACACTCCACTTCCTTCAACATGTCCTGATGCGACGCAAACGCCGCGGCAATTCCGTGTTTCGCCGCCACCTTCTGCGCCAACTCCAACCGCTGGTCGCACACGGCGACGATTTCGCAGTCCGCAATTTTTAGAAAGTTCCGCAGGTGAACCGACTGTCCCATCATCCCGCAACCCAGAAAAGCGATTTTGACCTTGTTAGACACGAGCCACCTCTGGAATCCCAATCAAAGTAACCCCATTATACGCGGTGCGCCAAGAGAGGTCAAGTCAAAAGAGGAACACTCCCGCCCGCGGCGAATGAGCCACTGACCGAACATGAACGCCCAGGACCCTACTCCACAAGCCAGCCAACGCGACGTCGGAACGTTGTGTCGCACGTTAGCGCACGGCGACGAACAGGCACGCGCCGACGCGGCGCGCGCGCTGATTCTGAGGGAGGACAAATCAGCCATTCCGCTGCTCTGCGAAATCGTGCGGTTAGGCGACAACGTCGCCCGAGCGCGCGCGATGGAAGTTCTCATCGAAATCGGCGATGTCTCGCTGCTGCCGCATTTCCGCGCAGCGTTGAGCGACCACGATTGGTACGTGCGCCTTGCCGCCGTGGTGGGTCTCAGCCGATTTGGCGGCAGCGACGTTGCCGTTCTGCTGCGCCGCGCTCTGACCGACCGCCACGTTGCCGTGCGTCGCGCCGCTGCCGAATCACTGGGCAACGTCGGCGACCTCTCTTCCCTTCCCGCCCTCCGAGCGCGTCTGCATCCGATGGCTAATGAAGCCGACGAAGTGAAAACCGCCTGTCGGCGCGCTATTGCCCAAATCGAAGCCGCCGCCCAAGTCGCGCAATTTCTTCCCCGTCCCGCTGACCCGACCGCCTCCCCCCCAAACATGCCGCGCCCCGCCGACGCGCCATCGGAGGCATCGTTTGCCTCCTCGCCGCCGACGCTCCGCCGCCCGTCGGGATTTGCTTCTCTGCTTCGCGTTTTCCGCCGCAGGATTTCCTGAACATTCCGGCGTTCGTTACGTCTGCAAGGTTGAGTAATGTAAGAGGAGGTCGTTTCTGGTGTTTACGCAGGTAGTGGGGGTAGTCGTCTTGGGAGTTGCGGCGCTGGTCGTGTGTATGGTCGGAGTGCGCCTGTGGCTCGACTCATACGACGAGCAGCATTGAGATAGACGCGGGTTTCACAAAAGCAAAAACCGCCCCGACTCGTCGGGGCGGTTTTTGCTTTTGGAGCGGACGCGCCCGCGATTCATGCTTAGTTTCCGCCCGCAGCGGGTATATTGCCCAACGGAGGTGAACGTCATGCCACGCCTGACCTGTCCGAAGTGTGGACGGACATACTGGGACGATGAACATCATATCTGCTTGCTCAACCAACAAAATGACCGTGCGGCGACCATCACGATTCCCGTGTGGGCAGCCGTCATTCCTCTCGTGTTACTCCTCGCTGTGGTCACGTTTGCTGCCGTGCGCAGCGTGACCGCAAACCGCCCGAAGCGAACTCCGACGGCGAATCCTATTATCACCAGCCTCAACGACCGGAAAACTGCCAATTTCGACGAGCGCGCGGAGACACCCGCTGCGTCGGGAGCGACTTCGACACCCCAGTCGCCCCCCTCTTATCCTTCGCAGCCGATCCCCTCCTCGCCTTACACTACTCATCCTCAAGCGTCGGCTGGCGATCATTACGTCAACGGTGCGCCCTCTTCACCGCCTCCGCCGCTCAACGAGTCGACTTCTTCCTTGAGACAGCCGCCTCTGCCGGGGGCAGCCGGTAGCGCGCCGCTCCCCAACGTTCCGCCACCTGCGCCCTTCCCATCCGGTCAGCCTTCCCGCCCGGTCTTGCCGCAAGGGGCAAGGGTCGCCTACGACTCTTCTCAGAAGGGGCTGACGTCTGAGCCGAAAGACGGCGCAACGTCCAACATGCCTCCGCAACTCCCCGCGCCGCAATCCGTTCAACCCGCTGGCTCAATCACACCGCGCCCCCAGCCGGTGACGCGCACGCTCTACTCAACGTTCTTTCCCCTCAACCTCGGCGAGTCGCGGATGCACTTTGCGCAGGGACACTTGCAGCGGATGCTGCTGCTCTATGCAAACCTGAGCCACCAACCCGCGCCGCAGACGCGCCTGATTTTGGACTTGCCGCAGGATTTTCAGGTCGACAAAGTCGTGATGGCGCAGAGCCCCGGCAGAGTCAGCACGGAATACACGACAACGACGATTCGACGCGGACAGGAAACTTACGTCCGCTGCACGATTCCGATGTTCACGATTCCGGCAAACTTCAAAGGCGCGGGCGCGAACGGCCTCTGGGACCGTTGGCAGGGCAGGTGGTCGTACCTCTACGTCACACCGCAGTCGAAGCCGGGCAAATACCGCCTCTACTGGCGGCTGCAAAGCAGCAACGCCAGCGAGCCGGAACAGTCGGCGGAGGCGGAAGTTCTCCCGCCCGTCCCCGCTGCGCAGGTTGGACAGAACGCTCGCGTCGGGGCGTGGCTGTATCGCTTGCTGGACTATCACGAAGACCCGGCTTTTGAGCAGCGGCTCATCGCGGAACTGCATCATATTGGCGTCGGCAAAATCGCGCTGTCGCTGCCTCCACCGCCGTCGCACCCGGAGACGGACGCTCTGTGGCGCATCAACCGACGCACCGTGACGCTTGCCCGCAAGCAGGGCATGACGACCTTCGGCGTGAACTGGTGGGCGTCGTGGACATCCGCGCCGCGCATCCCCCCGCAAGAGGCAAGGGCGGTGACGGCAGACGGACGGCGCGTCAACGCCTGGTGTCCGAGTTACGTCGCCGAACGTAAACCGGCGTTCCGCGAAGCCGTCAAAGATCTCACTGAGGCCGTGAGAAAAATGGGCGTGGACGGCTTCACGCTGGACTACCGCACGGCGTTCACGTCGCAGTTCACCGACAGCGACATCTGCTTCTGCGCCCGCTGCCGCAACCGTTTCAAGACCTACGCCAAAATCAAGCAACTCAACTTCCCGCGAGACGCGCTGCCCGGCGGCAAACATCGCCGCGCGTGGCTGGACTTCCGCGCGTGGCAGCGCGCCGAGGGCGCGAAAGTATTGGGCGACGCCGTGTGGTCGGCGAAGAAAAAAGCGATTGTCGAAACGTGGACAACGGGCGGCAACTCGTCCTCCTCAGATAACCTCTACGTTCCCGTCAGCCTGAGCGCAAGAAAATTGTCTTCCCGCGTCAATCGCGTATTAGTCAGCACCCTGTTGTTGCCTCCGACGAAAACGCCCGTGGACGCAACCGCGCTCGTCCGCGACGCCGTCAACCGCGCCAAACCCGCCGACGTGACGGTGGGCATCCTGACCGCACCCACGTTGAACGCGGTCAGGACTTCGCGCCCGGACGTCCACCAGTTGAACTATCAAGTCCTCTCCCACATCGCCGATGGCGCAGCGGGCATTGACCTCTGGGGATTGGGCGTGCTGGACGACGCGCGATACGCCCATCTCATCTCGCGCTGGTCGACGCTGCTCGCGCTGTCCGAGCCTTACATTGAGACGGGCAGCAAAGTCGAAACGGCTGCGGTGAAAGCGTCGGCGGCTTCGGTCAGGCTGGTCGCCTATCAGCGTCCCGGTCAGCAACTCGTCATCCTTCTCAACGGCAGCCCGAAGGAGCAAGCCGTGCGGCTCTTCCCGACGCAGGTGGGTCAGACGCAAACCGTCCACGACCTGATGAGCGGAAAACAATTAGGGTCCGTCTCCAACGGCAACACCCTGCGCGTGACCGTTGCCCCGCTCAACGCGCAGTTCCTGACGACGCAAACCGCCAGCGGCTGGCAGGTGGCAGTGAGGCGGTGGTTTGGTAAGGCGGAGTGAAACCGGGAGAATCGTAGCATATCTCCACAAGGGACTATTGGAGCGCGGCAGAAATTTCTCACCACCCTTTGACTACGCTCAGGGCATGCTCTGTCATTCTGAGCGAAGCGAAGAATCTCAGCCGTAACGACGAGATTCTTCGCTTCGCTCAGAATGGACTTTGTCCATTTTCTGAATGAGCGAGAGGGAGAGACACCTCCAAGGACAAGAGTGGTTTTAAAACCAAATCACACTGTCTAAGGAGACCGTCCATGCCCTCTCGACTCGATGACATCTTACCCATCGTTGCCGCCTTTGCCCCTTTATTCTCGGACCGCGTCTGGCGGCACGCGCACCGTCGACGTCCACATCCGTCGCCTCCGCGCCAAAATCGGGGCGCAGTTGGACGAGATGATTCAGACGGTCAGGAACGTGGGGTATCGGTTTACGAAGTAGGAGAAGAGGAGATGTGGGTTATTGGGTTGAAAAGAGGTGACGGGCAATGAGCCGATTCATCCGTGCTTCGTCTGCCTCACCATGGCTGTCACTTCGTAATCCGGGCGAAGAGTATCTAAATCGCGGCTGTAATCGGTGATGTAGGCGCCAAACTCTGGATAGACAATCTCCACGTCGTCCATTGTCAGTTCGACGCCCAATTGTGCGAAGTGGTCGACCACGAGACCTGACAGAACGGCTGGGTCAGGATGTTGAGAACCGAGAATGACTTCCGTTCCGAGTTCTGCTTTGGCAACCTCGTAAGGGATAGCGATGCGCACCTTTTCATACACGCCATCTCTTTCCTTCACCGTCATGCTCATCATCTCCTTCTGCCTGAGATTATACACCGTTGGATGTCAAAGTGCAAACGCTTTTTGTAGTGCGGGGGAGTTATGATATAATGACTCGCTAAGGAGGCGAAGGATAGTGGCAATTTACGTGGGCAGCCTGAGCGCTCCAACTGCGGGCGGTGGCATCCAAACTTTCATTGATACCGAATCATGGGAACTGGTCACGACAGGTGTGGATGACTTCCACAGACCCATCGTTGAGCGTGAGCCGCTAACGGACACGCTGAAAGAATGGATGGCTGACCCTGAAGATGTGGCTTACGATGGTAGGGAGTTAGTGCAGTTGGTCTTGCAGAACGTTCCAGAAAGCAGGATTCCCCCCGAACTGAAATCGTTGATAAGCGATGCACGATCAATATCGGGATTACAACATTAGGAATCGGAGTGTGGCGCGTGAGCAATCTTGAGATGCCATCTTGCTTTAACTGCGCGTTGGACTGTGGGTTAGAGGACGACCTATCCTTTATATGGAAGAACTCATCGGCGCCAGCGACAGACGACCCTGACTTTGTGCAACTGGTCAACACGCTGGTCGCTACGTTATCACAGTTGGTTCAAGCCAAGCACATCACGACGCCTGATGATTTGGGCAAGGCGTTAGCGGCGTTGTTTGATTTGTGCGTAAGTCTGGAATATGCCAAACTGGTCACCGATACTGATTGGGTCTACTGTCCTGCTACTTCTCAGCACAAAGAAGCCGTGCTGCTTTACCCTTATATCAAAGCCTGTCCACGTTGCGCGGCGTCAGGGCAAGTCGTTCGGGTTGAGTCACACAAGCCCGGCTCAGATACAATCGGACGCATTGCGGCGAAGACCCTTGGCGTAATGCTCTCCGCTTTAAGCCAGCGCACAGGCAACGCTTGGCAGGTGCGTCAAACAACGAGGCAAGTCTTCGACACCGACATGCTGCTGTTCACGACAGATATACTTGCCCTGTGTGAAGTGAAGGCGTCGCCGCTTGTTGCTTTTCCGCTCATCGCGACGTTGGAGCGCGAGTTGCAGCGGCGGGGGCGTGAGGATAAGCAACAGCGCGTTGCTCGTCATCGCAAGACGGATTTACTACTGGCAAAGGCGGGCAAAGTGTCGTTGTATCTGCCCCGTGTAGCGCAGAAGTTCAGTCTTGGCGACCCAACCAGCCCAGACTATCCGGTTCGCAAATTTAGTACGCTCTACGCGGGCGATGCCCAAGCAGTGTTGGACGTCGTCAAAGCGTGGCAACAACTTTATGCGGGATACGAGCGCAAGTGGAGTCAAGACGGGGATAATTGCTTACGGTGGTTGACGTTCGGTTGCGGCGGGCAAGTGGACGACTCCAAAAACAGCCCCGGCATTGACCGCACCGATGACATCAAGAAAGGCGTGTATCAGATGCTCAAACTTGGAGAGCATTTTGCGGCGAGATGCGGGAAGCAAGCCATCAAGGTTGTCCTGCTTGCCAACGTCCACGCCGTCAAACATCACAGCGATTATCTTTCTGGACTTGAAGATATGATTTGGACGCACGAGCAACGACTTGCTGATACCGATGACCCCGCTTGGCGCAAGGTGCGGGTGGACGATTTGGTTCGGCTTTACGATGCAGCCATCACGTTCACGAAGCCGCACTTTCGGGACCCACAACTCGCAGCAAGTTTTGGGTTGGAAACGTTGTTGGCGCGGCTTGGAGGTGGGATGCATGATGAGTCATAACGACTGGACGTTGATTCTCAAGTTGCGCAGCAACATAGAACTTGAAGGTGACTTGCAGTTGGCAGAAATGGAAATCGCCAAACTGCTTGGCTGTCCACCTGAACCGTTTAACAAGCCTGCTTTTGACGCTTTGGTTTGTGAGGGAACGTTGCATCCCGCAGACGCCCGACATTGCCGCGAGAATGGCGTGGTTGCCTACCATGTTCGGGTGGAAGCATTAGACCCTGCCAAACTTTTCCAAAGGCTGTCATTCGTTGAGTTGGTGGTCGGTGACGCAACGTTGCCCCGTGAGCATTGGGATAAAGTCGTGCGAGAGTTTGAGGATGTGCCTACCACGCTCATCCGACTTGAATTGGGCGAAGGCAGAATTCGCTTTCGTCTTGTGCCGTTCAACACCGCAGCCGAGTGGTCAGACGTTGCTGCCAAACGTGCTGCGAGTCCAGATGAGGCAGTGAAAGCCTTTGAACGGACGCTGACACTTGCACTTGAAGGCATAATTCCTGACCGCCGTGATGTGATACCTGAGCGGGCGATGTCCGCCCGACTGACGACAGGACATCTCTTTCACGGGTTGCACGTTTACAAAGCGAAGTTCTTTCCGCGCATGGTGCGCGTGTTGCTGAACGTCTGTGCGCCGCGCCCCGATGCCCGCGTGCTTGACCCTTACGTGGGTAGTGGGACCGCGCTCACTGAGTCAACTGTGATGAACATGTCATCAGCAGGCGTGGACATAGACCCGCTTTCCGCGCTCATCGCCACAGCTAAAGTCAACCTACTGCACGCGGCGGGCGAAGCCGCGTTAGAGAACGCGCTAAATGCGAGGGAGCGGTTGGACAGTCTGCGGTCAGGGCAATTGTCATTGTTTCAGGTGCATGACAAGCGAACGGCTTACGCGGTCATCCCGTCGTTCCTCACGCGGCGGATTCCAGTTGAGACGCAAGAGGAAATCGCTGAAGACATTGCCTTGTCATTGTCCGCTATTGACTGGCTTGACGACGAGGCTGCCATACCTTTGCGTGTGGCATTGAGCGATGCCATTTCGCGCAAGTTCAAGTTTCGGTTTCTGGGGTTGGGCTACGGACGATTCTCATTGAATATCATGCCGGGGCGAATTGCTGAGATGTTCCGCAACAACTTGGACTACCTTGCTAAGTCCATCGCCGTCTGGCGTTGGTTGCGAGATGCGGCAAACCTGACGCCTCCGCCGTCTGAAGTAAAGTTGGGTGATGCCCGCTCGTTACCGTTCAACGACGGCACGTTTGATTTAATTGTGACCAGTCCGCCTTATATGCCCGCGTCGTCAGGGCGTGAGAATTACCTGAAGAGCAAAGCGTTGGCAATGACTGCATTAGGACTCATCGGCGCGGACGAAGTGGACGAGCAAGAGCGCAGGCAAGTCGGCTCCGTTCATCGCACCGACGACCTTGATGGGCTTCCGCCAAAGGCGTGCGAAGTAGTGAAGTGGATGGCGTCTGACGAAGTGCGGCAAGTCAAAGCGGCTGCGACGGCAAGTTACTTCGTTGACCTTGCTCAGTCATTGCGCGAGATTCGTCGTGTGCTGCGAGAAGGTGGACGGTGCGCGATGGTCATAGCGCGTCAGCACACTTTCTATCGCTACAAGTCACGGGAAGTCGTGCGGATGATTGACAACGCCGATGTGGTGTCTGAGTTGGCAACCGTAAACGGCTTGGGAGTGGAAGACGCCATTCACGTCGAACTGAACAAGCAGAACACGGTTGCCCGCCCGCGTTCGCTGGACGCTTACTATGAGACAGTCCTCATTCTGAGGCGGTAGAGTGGTGCTGTCGTGCTGTCGTTGACCATTGGCAACTCTTCTCTCACCATGTTAAAATGAACTCCACATCATCACACACCACAAGGAGACACCATGACTGGCGGCGACCTGTTAATTGAGTGTTTGAAGGCGCAAGGGGTTCGGTGCGTCTTTGGGATGCCGGGGACGCAGAACATTCACATTTACGATTCGTTGCATCGGCGCGGCGGGGGGATTCAGCACGTTCTGTTTCGCAACGAGCAGGCGGCGACGTTGATGGCGGATGGATACGCGCGGGCGACGGGCGACGTCGGAGTTGCTTTGACCGTTCCCGGTCCGGGCGCGGCAAACGCGGCGGGCGGCATGGAGGAGGCGATGACCGATTGCGTGCCCGTTCTGCTGCTCACGGGACAGGCAAGCACGGGGCAACTGCGGCGACGGCATCCGTCGAAGATGTTTCATGGACTGGACCATCAGCAAGCGTTCGCTTCTGTGGCGAAATACTGCGGGCTGGCGTGGAGCGTTGCTGAGATCCCGCAGGTCGTCGCTGCCGCTTTTCACGCCATGCGCAACGGGCGTCCCGGTCCGACGGTTTTGGATTTTCCGATGGACGTTGTGACCGCGCAGGCGGAGGCTGCCGTTCCGTCTCGCGCCGAACGCGAACGCGCCATGCCTGATGCGAGTGAGATAGTGAAGGCAGTTGATGCAATTCGCAAAGCGAGCCGTCCCGTCATTTTAGCGGGGGGCGCGGTGGCGGACTCAGAGGCGATGGCGGAACTGCAAGCCCTCGCGGAATATCTCAACGCGCCCGTCGCCGTCACGCGGCGCGGGAAGGGCGTGTTGTCGGAAGACCATCCGCTCGCCCTCAGCAACGTCAACGGCTTCGCGGCGAAAGAGGCGTGGAACGTCGCGGATGCCCTCATCTCCGTTGGCGTGCGCTTCACCTCGATTGACTCTCGCGGCTGGAGTCTGGAACTGCCGCACCTGCACGTTCAATTGGACTGCGATGCCGCCGAAATCGGGCGTGAGTATCCTGCCGACGTGGGTATCGTCGGCGATTTGAAATTGACGCTGCAACTATTGCTCGCCGAGTTGAAAGCCGCAAAGGTAGCGTCAAAAACGGAATGGACAGACACGCTGGCAAAGATTCGTCGCGAATCCACGAAACGTCCGCCGCCGCCGCTGCTGAAGGAGATGCGCGAAGCCCTCTCCCGCGATGCGATTGTGGCGGTGGACGTCCACTCCATCGGCTACCGCTCGTTCGCGGAGTTTCCCTGCTACGACCCGCGCACGTTTTTGTATCCCTGCATCGGTGTTGACCTCGGCTACGCTTTTCCCGCCGCCTTGGGCGCGAAGGTTGCGAAACCCGACAAACAAGTTGTTTGCTTCACGGGCGACGGCGGCTTTCTTTACGGCGCGAGCGAGTTGGCGACGGCGATGCTGCACGGCATCAACGTCGTCACCATCGTCGTTAACGACCGCTGCCTCACCGCCATTCGCGGCGTGCAGGAGCGGCAGTGCGAAGGGCGATTCATCGGCACCGACCTCTACAATCCCGACTTCGTGAAGTTCGCGGAATCGTTCGGCGCGGCGGGCATCGGCGTCGAGCGGTTTGAAGATTTCAAGCCCGCGCTCATCAAAGCGTTGTCACTGGACAAACCGTCCGTCATCGAAGTGCAAGCTTTCAACATGCGCGACGAGTTGATTAGCGCCATTCCGTGGCTCGGCTCGCGGATTCGGGTTTGAGTTGCTTGACACAAATCAAAAACTGATGTAAACTCACAGCGACAGGAACGCAGGCAGACTGATATGGGAGGGGAAACAAGTGGAAGTCCGCACGTTTACCTTAGAGGATGCTAACTATGCGCTCAGGGATGTCATTCGTGTCTGCGAGGAAGCCATCGAGAAGATGGAGGAAATTCAGTGGCCCTGGGAATCATTAGGGTTCAAGAAGTACGACATAATCCATCAAGCCACCGCCGAGCAACTGGTGGATATGGAGTGGAGACAACGCATTGCTGAAATGGGCATCATGCCGAAAGGCTGGCTCATCGTGGATTTTCAAAGCCCCGACCCGAATACGGTGTACTGCTGGCAGTACGGCGAAAACGAGGTCAGCCACGAGCACAAGACATGGGAGCGGTTTATCCATCGCCGTCCTATTCGCCACCAGCGCAGCCGTGAAGAAGGCTGGCGCGGCGAGGAACGATAACAACTCGCGTTCGCATGTTTGAATGTTTGAACGTTCGAACGTTTCAACTTTCAAACGTTCTTCCGCGCGCCTCTCTGCGGCAAAGCGTTCGCTTTTTTGCTGCTGTTCGTAGTTTTTTTGCCTTCATGCCCTTGATTTATCGTGCAAAACTGATTAAAATGGACAGAGGTTAAAACATAGATTTCTGCGCGTTTCCGCGAGGTGTATCATGTCTGGCATGCGATTCAAAAGCCAATGCGACTATTGTTCGACCACGTTTTTTAGTTCCGAACGTGATGCGACGGTGTGTCCCAAGTGCATACGCAAGTATCGTTTAGCGCCTGCCAAACCGGCGACGCCTAAACCGGCGACGCCGCGTCCCAAACCGCAGCGTCCGCTGCTTCCCGACAGAACGATTTTAGCACCGCATCCGCGCATTTTAACTGACGAACTCAAAGCGGCGATTATTGAGGAGTACGACAAATATAAAGACGACACTGAAACGCCGCTGCGTCTGGTGCATGGGAAGATTGCGTTTGAACTCAAAATCAAGAAGCATCTCGTGGCTCAGGTCATCCGCGAACTGCGCGGCGAGCCGCTTCCGCCCCAGGTGACGCTCACTGAAGACCAGAAGCGCGACATCGTGGAAATTTACCGCGATTACGTGGAAAGCGGCGAACGTCCGCCCGCCGGTCGGCGCAAGACGATTGCGGCTCAGATGGAACTGCCTTACGGCGCGGTTGCCCAGGTCATCAATGAGTGGAGCCAGAAGATGCCCAAGGTGGATACGCTCACCCGCGAGCAGCGATTCGAGATTGAGAAGCGATACCTCCAGTATCTGGAGAAGAAGGAAGTCCCCGTCCATGAAATCTGCGAAGTCATCGCTGAGGAAATGGGCTTAGACCGCTGGCAGACGCTACGGTGGATTGACCTGCTCTACGACGGCTCCGAAGAACTCTCGCGCATCCCCGACCCGACCCCCGAACAGCGCGAGGCTATTGAGGCAGCCTACAAAGAGTACCTTGCATCGAAGAGCCCGCCCGAACCGCCGCTGCACCAGTTGTTCTCCGAAAAAACCGGGGCGACGCCGAAGCAGGTGCATAAGGTGCTGCTTCAATATCGGCTTGCGCGGCAGCAAGCCGCGCAGGCGGCGCACGCCGCGCCCACGACGGCGGAGGCGTAGCGGTGACGGAACTCGGCGGAAAAATCAAAGCCTGCTTCCATCAGGGAGCAGGCTTCCGTTTTGTTCGTGGCTTACGACAAACTTCTCTTTTGACCCCGCCTCAAAACCCCTCGTTCACTTCCGCCGACGGCGCGGCGTCAAACCTGCTTTTCTCAGGAAAGGACGCACCTTGAGGATTTGCACGCCCCGATAAGGCGACATTTTCCACAGGTCGTCGTCAAATGTCACGACGTAGTCGGCGTTTCCCGCGATGGCTGCTTCCAGCACCTTGTTATCGCCGGGGTCGCGGCAGTCGGAAATCGTTTCCGTGGGCGTGACTATGATTGCCAAACCACGAATTTGCTGTTCCCAATACTCAATCTTCTCAGGCAATAGGTTGAAGACGTCACGCAGCACGTCACAAAGTTCGATTAACAAGGCTTCCGAAGTAATGAACGTCAATTCGCCGCGCAACCATGCTTCGATGATGAGCAGTGAGCCTGCGCCACGTCTCGTAATGGCAACAGCGAACACACCAGTATCAGGAACGATGCGCAACGCCATATTTTCGTGCCCTCACGCGCTTGACAGCGGCTAAGATGTCTTCTTCAGTAATGCCTTTTTCATCAGCCATACGGCTAAGTTCATCCATCATGCGCTGAATTCCAGCCACGGCTTCTTCTCTGGACACTTGCGTTGTTTTCACTGGAAGGAGTATGACGCATCCATTCGCGTCGTGCCTAACCGCTAACTCCGTCCCTTCCGGCAACTCCTCTGCAATCTCCGGCGGTAGTTGCAGCCTACCGCGTTTTCCAACTTTGATGACCAATGTTTCACTCATGACCTTCACCTCCCGAACGCTCACCTATCATTGTAGCATACGCGAGGAATTTGCAGCAACTCATTTCTTTGCTTTTAGAGTGGACTTACCCTCCGATAAATCTCTCGCTTCACGAAAATGTCCACCAGCTCCGCGTCCAGCTTGCCCTGCGCGACTTCCTCGTCCTGAATGATGCGCAGGGCGCGTTCGGGAGACAGGGATTTCTTGTAGGGTCTATCCGCGGCAGTCAGCGCGTCGTAGATGTCGCAGATGGTCATCATCTTAGCCTGGAGGGGGATTTCGTTGGCGGTCAGTCCGTAGGGATAGCCAGAGCCGTCCAGTTTCTCGTGGTGGGCGCGGGCGATGGCGGGGATGTGCTGAAGGTCTTTCGTCCACTGAATTTGCAGCAGAAATTCGTAAGTGTGCCGCACGTGGTCGCGCATCTCCTGCCACTCTTCGGGCGTGAGCGAACCTCTCGGGATGGAGAGTGTCCTCACGTCGTCAGCATCCAACAATGGACATGGCGCGTCGTTGACGTTGCGGTAGGTGTAGGCGGCGATTTGGCGCAGCAGGCGGAAATCGCCCTTGGGCAACACGCTCGGCTCGTTGGCGCGGATGACCGCCTGACGGAACTTCTCCAGCGTCCGCAACTCCCGCGACAGTTCCGCGTCCATCGCCTCAAAAATGCGCGGACATCCTTCGCTGCCATACTGAAGAACGTAGTTGAGTTTGCGCTCGGCGCACTCCTTTTCTAACGTGCGACGCGCCACGTCGAAGCGACTCAGCAGCGCAGTCATGCGGTCCGCGGAACGCTTCTTCGGCTTTGTCAGCACCTCCTCGCGCACGCCGATTTTGCCGAAGTCATGCAGCAGCGCGGCGTAGCGGATTTCCTTGAGTTGCTCCCGCGAGAAGAAGATGTCGCGGTAACTGCCTGTGCGCGTCTCGTTGACGGCTTCCGCCAGCGCCACCGTCAAAGTCGCAACCCGCTCGGAATGTCCGCGTGTGCAGGGGTCGCGGGATTCAATCGCGTACACTGAAGCGTGGACGAACGATTCAAACAGGTTCTCAATGCTGCGGTAAAGCAGGCTGTTTTCCAGCGCGACGGCGGCTTGACTCGCCAACGACTTCATCAGTTCGACACACTGCGCATCGAACGGAATGACCTCGCGCTCAACCGTCGCCGCATCGCGTAGCGGCGTATGAGCGTGTCGCTTGCGGTTGATGAGTTGAATGACGCCTATAACCTCTCCCCGCAGAGGCAGCATCGGGACGACGAGCACGGACTTGGTGTGGTAGCCCGTCATGGCGTCAAAGGCATGGTTGAGATGATACGGCGTGTCCGGCGGCAGATGGTAAGCGTCATCGAGCAGCAGTGGCTGTCCCGTCATCGCGACGTAACCCGCGAGGCTCAGGGGGCTTAACTTCATCTGCCGTTCTTCAAACGGGACGTGCATGGAGTCGTTCTGCGCCAGACAGAATCGCAGAAAGCGCTGATGGTCTTCTAACTCTTCAACGAGATAGAGACTCCCCGCATCCGCCGACGTAATCTCTCGGCTTTTTTGCAGGATGAGGCGAAGGAGTTTCTGGATGTCTCGCTCCGCAGAGAGAGCAATCCCAATCCGATTGAGTTCGTGCAGTTGCGCCGTTGTCGCCTGTAACTCCCGCTCCAACCGCTGCACTTTGCGCCGCCAAGACACCTTGAAATGATGACGAACCGAGGCTTGATTCATAGTCACACAGGTTGTGCCACATTGCCCCTCTGGGTTCACAGGTCGGAGATTCGCTTGACTTTTTCCACTGCCTCATATCATAATGGTCAATGGTCAATAGAGTCATGAAGTAATGGAGTAATGGAGTAATGGAGTATTAATGACTCCATCACTCCATCACTCCATCACTCCATTTCACTATGCTCACCAGCGACCTTGTGCGCACCCGTTCGCGCGGACCTTACGTGGTGCCGCTTTACGTCAACGTGACAGATGAACAAAACATCCGCCTCGCGGACGACCTCATTCGGATTGTCGCCGACCACAAGGGCAAAACGCGACGCGAGTTAGACGAGGCGTTGGACCGTTACGAAGGCGATAGCCCTGACTTCAAGTTGATGCGTGGCTTGGCGAAGTTGCTCGCGGACGATTGCTGCGAGTTTGAGGTCAGCACCGTTGCCGACCCGCCGGCACTGCGCCGCGAGGTGTTCACATTGGCGCGAGAAAACCATCCGCTCGTGCGCGAAGCTGACTTGCTGTATCCGGTAACCAAGAAGGACGTGCTGGAACAGGTCGCGCTGAAATATCAAACCTCCATTGAGCGCATCGAAGAAAGCCTCTACGCCGACGCGATTCAAAACCAGCGGATGTCCGTCTTCAACCCGCCGACGGCGAACTGGTTGCTGAACCGCTACAATGTCGCATTGGCGCAGGCGATGCTTTACCGTTGCCGTTCGATGCGGCTGTCCGTCTATCGCAACCTGCCCGTGCGCTACAAGCAACTGTTCAAGTTCATCAAGTTCTTCCGCCTCATTCATAGCATCACCGGCGACCTCGATGCAGGTTACGAGGTTGTGCTGGACGGTCCCGTGAGCATGTTTCGCCTCTCCACGAAATACGGCTTGCACATGGCGCGGTTCCTTCCCGCGCTGCTGCTTTGCACGCGCTGGAAAATGGAAGCCGACATCGTCCGCGCCGACGGGCGCAATCAAGTTTTCGTCCTCGACGAATCGCATGGACTCGTCTCCCACTACCGCGACCAGACGGTCTACGACTCGCTGTTGGAGCAAACCTTCGCCGAACGATTTGAGAAGGCAAACACCGAATGGCAGTTGGAACGCGAGACGGAAATCATCAACCTCAAAGACACCGTGCTCATCCCCGACTTCGCCTTCCGCCACCCCGACGGGCGCACCGCCATTCTGGAAATCATCGGCTTCTGGCATCCCGACTACCTCCGCCGCAAACTCGACAAACTCCGCCGCGCCCAGCGCAAAGATTTAATCGTCGCCGTCAACTCAACCCTCAACGTCACCAAAGACGACTTCCACGACATCCCCAGCAGCGTGTTTTTCTTCAAGGACAAGATTAAGCCGGAGGACGTGATTGAGCGGCTGGAGCAAGTGGGGCGTGAAACGTGAAACGGGATGCGTAAGGGTGCATTACGCTGTTGCCACCGAATCGAATTCGGTATCTAATGGACTGTTCGATAAGTTTTTTAAGATAGTCGTTGTTCATGGATAGATATGCTATACTCCTCATCCAACCCAGAGATTC